>JGI24708J26588_10000510_pt1 | contig 31666 bp, 32 predicted proteins | sample BioPla1DNA2_FD_26588 | JGI IMG/M metagenome (IMG submission 26588) | reverse complement strand
TTATATTCTGCTTGGTTGTTTCAAAAAGTTCTGCCATTTGCGCTTGAGTTAGCCAAACTGTTTCCTCGTCAATCTGAACTTCTATCTTAGTTTTACCATCTTCTGTATTGTAAATAATAATATTAGATTGTTCTTCCATACCTACTTCCCCCTCAAATACTTCTATATCACATCATCAGCAATGTCACAGTCTTCCTGTGGAATTTCACCTGTGTGTGCTACTTGCTCGTAGCTAATTTCTTCATCGTGGAGATGAAGAAACTTTGGTTCAGATTGTTTGATTGAGAATTGACCTGATTTTATAAAATCTCTGCTTAATAAAATTAATGAATTTAATGGAATTGTAATTATTTTCCTTTAAAAATTCAAGAAAAACTTAAAAACTTGAGTCAGACTCAAGCGTTGAAAGAACTTTATCAAAGAAATGACTGAAGATTCAGACATTGTAAAAGGAAAATTATTTCATAGCTTCAAAGGCTTCTTCATTATAATCAACATCAATATTTGTTTTTAATTCATCGATTTCTATTGAATCTACTATCTTTTCGAATAATAACGAGTAGTCTTCAGATATATCATGCGACATGCCAAAAGAACATATTTTGTTATTAAGATATATAGCAGCAATAGAAGTTGCAATATTTTCTGTACCTTGGATTGATTCAAATTCTAACAATGCAACATCATGATTGTCCGTCCTCAGCAAAGTATATTCATTAGTACCTACTCCTTCAGCATATTCCAACCAAGAATTTTCATCGAAATATTCAATACCGTCTGCAATATTTAGCATTAAAAAAGGGTAATCTTCAACTGCATCTTTAAGCCAATATGTAAAAACGCCAAATTCTTTCATTTCCCAACCTTCAGGTACTTCAAAAGAAACTTCCTTATACTGTGTTCTAACGGTAGTAATTTCATCTAATTCAACGTTTGTAGCTACTTTGGTCGTTTCTTTTGTAGTTTCTTCAGTAGTTTCTTTTGTAATTTCTTCAGTAGTTTCTTCGGTAGTTTCTTCGGTAGTTCCTTTAGTAGTCTCCTCCACGGATGTTTCTTGGCTTTTTGAAATTATTTCTTTTGTTGGTAAGCTTCCACAAGCTACTAAGGATAATATCAAGATAATTGAAATAATAATCCTAAATATTCTTTTCATGGCTTTTCTCCTCATGGCAGATCTATTTGATCAAATTTTCTCTATCAAATTACCATAGGAATTAGACCTGAAATGTTATTCATAAGAAAAATAAATGTAAAATTTAATATTGTTAAACCTTTAACTGAAAACTTATTACAGGAAATCTATACAATTTATAAAAAAGTAATTCTGTGCTGCGAGGTTCAAATAGAAAAACAAGATCAAAGCTAAAGTTAATCTTTAAGAAAGATTATGTTAAAACTGGTACAATATGTGTTCAATAATAAAGGAAGGATTTCTGCCGAGAATGAGTGACAATATCGTAGAAAAAGATCTCGAAATAATATGTCCTAATTGCTCTAGTAATATGGATTATAACTTAATAAATTCCGATTCTGAACAACAATCAGCTTTGAGTTCTTATAAACTTGTATGTTCGGAATGTGGCTTAACAGCTGAGGTCGATATCGATCTATCTTTTAACAAAATACATAATGCTGAAATAGTTAATAGTGAAGGGATGATGTGTCTACCCAGAGTTCGTCAGCAAAATACAGAATTTGTTAAAGATATTACTGAACAATTTCAAAAAAATTGCGGAGAAAAATAGATTTTATCAGGTATATCCTGTGATGTGTTTTGAGCATAGTTAATTTTAAGTGTAAAAAAAAGCGGTAGAGCAATTGCTTAGAGGAAACTGTCCCAATAGCAGTTTTTTTATTTGAAATAAATGTATTTCTTTTGGCTATTTTTATAGTTTCTCATCACTTTAATCCTTAGCATTCAAATGTTACAAAAAAGTCAGTTTTTTTGTTTGTAGACCCTTGTCTGATAAAATTAATTCGAAATCGAATCAAAAAATTATTAAATTATAAATAGGCAGGAGTTGATAGCATGGTACGTTCAAAAGAAGCGTTAAAAGCATATATTGGAATTAAACGAACAAATGATAGGTTTACAACTGCTGCAAAGCAACATGTAGCCCACTATGATTTAAATTTGAATGAGTTTGCTGTCTTGGAGTTATTATTTCATAAAGGTGAGCAAACTGTACAAACAATTAAAGAAAAGATTTTGATAGCAAATAGTAGTACCACATATATCATTGATAAGTTGAGTGATAAAGGATTAGTAAAACGTGTTGTTTCGAGTGATGATCGGCGTATATTTTTTATCCATTTGACAGAAAAAGGAGAAGCTTTGATTTCTCAAATATTTCCTGAACATGAAAAAATCATTGAAAATCTTTATCAACGACTTACAGATGAAGAGATTATCGATTTAAAAGAACTTTTGAAAAAATTAAACCATAAATAATAACCATTAACTATTATTTTTAAGATTTTTGATGAAAAGAGGATAAAAATGAATACTGAATTGAAAGGACTCCACCATGTTACAGCCATGACAAATAGTGCTGAACGAAATTATGAATTCATTACCAAAGTTTTAGGGATGAGATTAGTGAAAAAAACAGTTAATCAAGATGATATTCATACATACCATACATTCTTTGCAGATGATGTTGCTGCACCGGGGACCGATTTAACATTTTTTGATTTTCCAAAGATTGGAAAAAATGTTCCTGGTACTAATTCTATTTCTCGAATTGGTCTAAGGGTTCCAAATGATGCTGCTTTAGAATATTATCAACAACGTTTTGAGGAGCATAATGTTAAGTATGATGGTATCAAAGAAGTTTTTGGCACAAAGGTGTTACCATTTGAAGAAGAAGATGGGCAACGTTATCAACTTTTCTCTGATCAAAATAATCATGGAATTCAGGCTGGAATTGCTTGGAAAAATGGTCCTGTTCCAAAAGAATATGCAATAAATGCACTAGGTCCAATCGAAATTACAGTTAGTTATTTCGAGGATTTTAGGAATAGTCTTGTATCTATTTATGATATGGAGGAAATAGTTTCAGAGCCAGATGCCGCATTATTGGAAATGGGTGAAGGAGGCAATGGTGGGCGTGTTATTCTTAGAAAAGATACAGAGTCACAAAATGCGCGTCAAGGTTATGGTGGTGTTCACCATGTAGCATTTAGAGTAGAAAATACTGAAGCTTTAAATTTTTGGATAAATAAATATGAAAAATTAGGCTTAAATCATTCTGGCCATGTTGATCGTTTTTATTTTGAGGCTACTTATGCCAGAATTGGTCATATTTTGATAGAACTTTCAACTGACGGACCAGGCTTTCTACAAGATGAGGACTACGAACATCTTGGTGAAAAGTTGTCATTACCTCCATTTTTAGAAGAACGCAGAGAGTATATTGAAAATACAGTTAGACCATTTGATACGATTTGGAAGGGCTAGCAAGAGAGGGGCAAATCTATGCAACATATTTTTGAAAAAGCAGCTGGTGATTACACCTTAGTTCTTTTACATGGTACAGGTGGAAATGAGCATAATTTAATTCCACTTGCAAAACAATTAGCACCAGATAAACATCGCTTAGCCATCCGAGGTAATGTAAATGAGAATGGTAGTTTGCGGTTTTTTAAAAGAAAAGCTGAAGGAGTTTATGACCTCAAGGATTTAGAAGAACGCAGTGTGGAGCTTGGAAGATTTATCCTAGAAGCTGCCAAAATTTATAATTTTGATCCCCAGAAAACCATATTATTGGGATTCTCAAATGGAGCAAATATTGCGACCCATTTACTTTTACATCAAAATTTTACATTTAGATATGGGGCTTTATTGTCGCCACTCTATCCACAAGAAATTGATTTGGAGCGTGATTTATCATCGCATCAATATTTTATTTCTATGGGTAAGAACGATCCGCTTTGCTCAATGGAGGAAAATGAAATTTTATTAAGAAAATTTAATAAGCTGGAAATAAAGACTTCTATTGTTTGGGGTGATGGTCATAATATTAATCAAGAGATTTCGACAAGCCTAGCAAAATGGCTGAAAAAATTCTAAATTCATTTGCTACGTAGGAATAAGCTTTACTAATATAATAATTGATTAGATATTATTAATAGAAAAAACCAAAATGCGTATTAATAATTAATAAAAGTCATTAATTTTTATTTAATGCTTGAACTGACCAATTCTTACTGATAATCTAATCGGAAAGGTGAATAAAAATGCAATTGATTAAGATTTTCAATTGTGTTTTTTAAAACAATAATTCCTACGTAGATACCAGTAAGTGAGGTCAAATATGGATAGAATTTACAATTTTTCGGCTGGTCCATCTGTTTTACCAGTTTCAGTCTTAGAAACAGCAAGTAAAGAAATGTTAAATTACAAGGGTTATGGCTTATCAGTTATGGAAATGAGTCATAGGTCGACAGTTTTTGAGGAAATTATTTCTTCTACAGAAAATTCATTAAGAAAATTGATGCAGATCCCTGATAATTACAAAGTGCTTTTCCTTCAGGGCGGAGCATCTTTACAATTCTCCATGGTTCCTCTTAATTTAATGCAAAAAAACAAGCAGGCAGATTTTTTAATTACAGGAAATTGGGCAAATAAAGCCCAACAAGAAGCTGTAAAATTTGGTGATGCCAAGATTGTTGCTTCTTCTAAAGACAAAACTTATTCATATATTCCTGTAACAAAAAAGTCAGATTTCCGAAAAACTGCAGATTATGTCCATATCTGTACAAATAATACAATTTATGGCACGTATATAAAACCAAACGATTTGCCAGATGTTGGAGATTTGGATTTGGTTGCAGATATGTCTTCTAACATTTTGTCTGAGGAATATAATGTCAATGACTTTGCTCTAATTTACGCTGGTGCACAAAAGAATATGGGACCTGCGGGTGTAACGGTAGTGATTATGCGTGAGGATTTAATAGGTCAAGCACCTGATAATATTCCAAATTATTTAGATTACAAAATTCATGCTGATGCGGGTTCTATGTTTAATACACCACCATGTTATAGCATTTATATGTGTGGATTAGTTTATCAATGGATAGATAAATTAGGTGGTGTCAAGGCAATCGGAGAAATAAACAAAGAAAAAGCACAAAAGCTGTATGATTACATTGATAACAGTGGCTTTTATAAAGGAACAGCTCGGAAGGAAGATCGATCCTTGATGAATGTACCATTTGTTTGTGAAAATCAAGAGCTAGAAGCACAGTTTGTTGAAGAAGCAGAAAAAGAAGGATTGCAGAATTTGAAAGGGCATCGTTCGGTCGGAGGTATGCGTGCAAGTATCTATAATGCTATGCCAACAGAAGGAATCGATGCATTGATTAAATTTATGCAAGATTTTGCTAAGAGAAATAAATAATTTATAAATATCTAAGCAAAGGAAGAAAAAATGAAAGATTATATAATTAAAACTGTAAATAATATTGATCCAAAAGCATTATATAAAGTCAATAATAATTTTATTGTGGATGATAAATCTAACAATCCAGATGCGATTTTAGTGCGGAGTAAAGATTTGCACGACTTAGAGTTTAATTCAGAGTTAAAATTTATTGGTAGGGCAGGATCAGGGGTAAATAATATTCCACTTGAACGTTGTTCTGAAGCGGGAATTGTTGTCTGTAATGCACCAGGAGCAAATGCAAATGGAGTTAAAGAACTTGTAGCATTGGCAATGATTATGGCTTCTAGAAACATTGTTGAGGCGCTATCTTGGACAGAAGGTCTTAATGGTAAATCCGATATTAAAAAAGAAGTCGAATCAGGTAAAAAAGAATTTGTAGGTCCAGAACTTTATGGTAAAACACTTGGAATAATAGGCTTAGGTGAGATTGGAGCAAAAGTTGCTAATATGGGTGTTAACTTTGGCATGAAAGTCTATGGTTATGATCCTTATTTAACGGTTAAACATGCTTGGGGCTTAAGCCATAAAGTAAAAAGAGCCAATGAATTGGAATTCTTGTTTTCTAAATGTGATTTTATCACTTTGCATATTCCATACAATAAAGATACTGCCAATACAGTCAATGCCGAACTTTTGAAAAAAGCAAAACCAGGACTTTGTTTAATTAATTTAGCAAGAGATGGTTTAGTAGATAATCAGGCACTAGGAAAAGCAATCAATGCGGGTATCGTTTCTCACTATGTTGTAGATTTTCCTGAGAAAGAAACTTTGAATTTACCAAAAACCATCAATATTCCACACCTAGGTGCTTCAACTTTAGAGAGTGAATATAATGCCGCTAAAATGGTTGTTGAGCAAATGCAAGATTATATTATTAATGGAAATATTCATAATTCTGTTAATTTCCCCGACTTTGATTTTGGCATCTGCAATTCAAAACAACGTCTAACGGTTCTTCATCGTAATATTCCAAATATGATTGGTCAAATTACAAATATTCTAGCCAGTCAACATATTAATATTGCAAGATTAAGCAACCGTCATAAGGAGGAGTGGGCTTATACAATGCTAGATATAGATGATGATGTTGGTAGACAGACCATCACAATGTTAGAATCAATTGAAGGTGTAACCAGAGTAAGAAGACTAATTGGTGAAGGATATTAAATTTACGAATTAAAGAATTAAAGATTAATGACAATTTCTAACAAAATTTAAAATAAAAAGAAAGTTTTAAGCCATGGCCAAAATTAGACCTTTTAAAGCAATTAGACCGCAAAATCAGTATGCAAAAAAAGTAGCAGCTCTACCTTATGATGTGATGAATCGTCAAGAAGCCTACCAGGAAATTCAAGATAAACCATATAGTTTTTTAAGGATTGACCGGGCAGAAACAACATTGGATCAGTCGATTTCAACATATGATCAAAGAGTCTATCAAAAGGCTAAAGAAAATTTTTCTAAAATGATCGAAACTAAAATCTTCGTGCAAGATCAAGAACCATATTTGTATCTCTATCAATTAACTATGGGCGATAGAAGTCAAACAGGTCTTGTTTGTGCTACTTCTGTAGATGATTACAAAAATAATGTTATTAAAAAGCATGAAAAAACTAGAGAAGATAAACAGATTGATCGAATCAAACATGTTGATGCACTTGATGCTAACACGGGTCCTATTTTTCTAGCATATAGGCAAAAGCAAAAAATAGCTGATCAAATTTCACAAGTTAAGGAAAATAAATCAGATATTCAATTTGTAGCCGAAGATGGGATAAGCCATGAGATTTGGCTAATCAAGGATCAAAAGATAATTTCAAACTTAGTTTCTGAATTTGATAAATTAGAAGCCTTATACATTGCTGATGGACATCACCGTAGTGCATCTGCTGTAAAAGTTGCAGAAATGCGTCGTCAAGCTAATCCAGACTATACTGGTGATGAATCGTTTAATTATTTTTTATCAGTTCTTTTCCCGGATGAAGAATTAATGATTTATGATTACAATCGTTTAGTCAAAGACTTAAATGGTTTTTCTGAAAATGAATTTTTAGACGGAATTTCCAAGAAGTTCGAACTGGAAAAATTTGGTAAAGAAATTTATAAACCACAAACCAAGACAGAGTTTTCTATGTATTTAGCTGGAGAATGGTATATTCTCAAAGCCAAAGATAATACATATGATCCCAATGATGTCATCGATAATCTAGATGTATCTATTTTGCAAAATAATTTGCTAGATCCAATTTTAGGAATAAAAGATCCGCGTACAGACAATCGAATTGACTTTGTTGGTGGGATCAGAGGACTGAAAGAATTAGAAAGAAGAGTTGATAACGGAGAGATGGAAGTAGGCTTTGCTTTGTATCCAACCTCTATTTCTGAGCTATTTGCTGTGGCAGATGCAGATATGTTGATGCCACCTAAATCGACTTGGTTTGAGCCAAAATTAAGAAGTGGCTTATTTATTCATAGTTTGTCAGATTAATTAAATTTAAAATGTCCCTTTCCTAAGAATGGGACATTTTAAAATAAACAAAAACTTCTCTAATTATTAATAACCATCACTAAAGTTATCGAAATATCCCTGTATGTAAACTATTGGAGTGCCTTTGTCACCAGAACCTGAAACAAGATCAGCCAAAGAGCCCAGCAAATCAGTTAAGTTTCTTGGAGTAGTTCCTTCAAAAATATTTTCGTCTTGGGATTGTATATCCGAATTATCTTTTTCGACAATCCGTTTTGTGATTTCTGCTTGTTTTTCTTCCGCACTTAGATCTTTATAATCACTATCTGCAAGATATTTTATTTTTAATTCATTTGGCGTACCTTTGAGGCCAGAAGTATAGGCAGGTGAAACGACAGGATCTGCAAGCTCCCAAATTTTACCAACTGGGTCTTTAAAAGCACCATCACCATAAATCATGACTTCGATTTTTTTGCCAGAAAGTTCAAATAATCTTTGGGCAATTTGTTCTGTAAGTTTTTGGCAGTCTCTAGGAAATAATTTAATTGTAGTTTCATCTGCTTTATTAGAGCCTAGTAAACCATATTGTTCATTATAACCATGTGCTTTTGTAGGTTCATTTAAAAGGTGAGTTAAATCTAACACAAACTCAGCTCCAGCTTTTTTTAGTTTTTCAACACTTGTTTTTCTAGTATGAACATCACAAGCGATTACATATTTTGTATAGTCTAAAATTTTTGAACAATCATTGGCAAAAATAATTGTACACTCAGCGCCTGCTTCTTCAACTATATCTCTATATAGTTGAATATAATTAACACCTGTAAAAGGATGTTCAGATTTACCAAAATTATTATAAAACTGCTCTTCGTTTAGAACGTCTGTATACGGATTTATAGTAGTTGTAAGCAACAAATTAGGATCAAATAATTGATTACCCACTTCATCTGCAGGAAAGCTTAATTGGAGGTAAACCCTTTTTACTGCATTAGCAATTCCTTTAAGTAAAATAGAAAAGCGATTTCGAGATAAAATAGGTAGTACAAGTCCAATTTCCTCGACCCCATCAAGTTTCTTTCTTAAGTCTTTTTCAATATCATGAATATCGGCATAATTGCCTTGGGCTCTTGCGACAATTGACTCTGTAATTGCCAGTACATCTTTATCCCTTAAGGCAAAGTTTTCCGTTTCTGAGGCTTTGAGGATGATTTCCGGAAGCATAATCGCAAGATCATCACCTTCATCAAAAATTGGGGTTCTTACTCCTCGTGCGACTGTTCCAATATAACGTTTCATATAGATTCTCCTTTTGTTAAGAATGAGCATGATTCTCAAACGTTCTAATATGTACAAACATTATTATATACCATACGCATCAAATAGGGTAAAAATATCAATAAAATAAGAACAATTATCTATTTGTTTTATGCTAAAAATTAAGAATAAATAAGTGTTATTCTAATTTTGTGATATGATTAATCTGTATGTTTATTTTCAAAAAGTTGCTTTTAGAAAATGATTTTGGAGATGGTGATAATGCAATTGACAACAGTAGATATTTACACTGATGGTGCTTGTTCAGGTAATCCTGGACCAGGTGGCTGGGCAGCAATTTTAAAAGTTGGTCAACACGAAAAAGAAATATCTGGTTTTGTGAATAATACTACTAATAATCGAATGGAATTGACGGCAGCGATTGAAGCTCTTAAGGCATTAAATAGACCATGTCAAATTAATTTATATAGTGATTCAGCATATTTAGTTAAAGCTTTTAATGAAAATTGGATAGAGAATTGGCAAAAGAATAATTGGAAAAACTCAGCCAAACAGCCCGTTGCTAATAGTGATTTGTGGCAAGAATTAATTTCATTAACTGAACCCCATCAAATTAATTGGATCTGGGTCAAAGGACATGCTGATAATGAGTATAACAATCGATGTGATCAACTTGCGGTTGCAGAAATAGAAAGGAATCGAGAATGAAAGACGATCATCTAAGCAAATTCTATGAAAAAATAATAGAAAGTGATATTTTATTTGAAGGTAAAGTTTTTACTGTTGAGAAGGCTCAAGTAAAATTGATAGATGATACAAATTCAATAAGAGAGGTGGTACATCATAATGGTGGGGCATGTGTCCTCGCCTTAGATGCTGAGCAAAATATATATCTAGTCAAACAATATCGAATTTCTGTAAAACAAGATATGCTTGAAATTCCTGCAGGTAAGTTGGAAAAAGATGAAGATTATCTCCTTTGCGCTCAACGAGAGTTAAAGGAAGAATTAGGTATTTCAGCAAAAAATTGGGAGCTGTTAACCGAGTTTTATCCTACACCTGGTTATTGTAGCGAGAAAATAAAGATTTTTTTGGCAAGGAACTTAACAATTGGTGAAAATAAATTAGATCCTGGCGAATTTTTAGAAGTCAAAAAATTAAGCTTTGATGATGCTTTAGAAAAAGTCTATGCAAATAAAATCACAGATTCTAAAACGATGCTAGCCATATTACTGACGGACAAAATATTAAGAGAGGAAGAAACAGGCGTTGGAAAATAAATTTGAAAAAAAAGCAAATCGTAAGAATGAAATTATTTCTCTTTTTCTGATAGCAATTGCTATCTTTTTTGCTATTGTTTTATGGGTACCTGCTGCAAAAACTGGTTTTTTAGGAAATTTATTGCAAACAATAATTCAAGGACTTTTTGGTACTTTAGGAACAGTTTTACCAGTTTTTTTATTAATTATCGCAATTGATAGATTACTCTCTAAAGCAGCGAGAATCTCAACTACTAGGAAAAATTGCATACTTTTGTTGTTTCTTGCTTGCGTTGTCTTAATTTCCGTTTTTCAACTTGATCCAAGCAGAGTTTATAATGTTACCTCTAATGGAGAAAAACCATCAGTTTTTAAAGCCATATCTATGTTCTGGGAATCAGGTTTGAAACCGGAAATAATTTTTGAATCTTCTGTTTGGAGTGGTGGTTTAATAGGTGGAATTTTAGGACTTTCACTCATAGTTGTTGCAGGTAAAGTTGGAGCAATAATAATTGTTGCAGCAATGATTTTAGCTTTGGCAATAGTTATCTTTAATCTTTCTTATACTCAATATCTCGAAAAATCTGCAGAAATGATTCAAAACACAAAAGAAAAACTTGAAGAAAAAAGAAGACTTAAAAATGAAGCAAAAGAAGAACAACGTTTAGCAGAAGAAGAGGCTGCTAAACTTGAAAGTGAAGCCTTGGCAGAAGCTAAAGAACACGAAGCAGAACTTTATGGATTAGTTATGGATGACGAGTCAGAAGCAGAATCAGAAATAGAGCTTTATAAAGAAGGATATGATTTCGATTTAAGCAAAAATAAAAATCTCGAAGATCCTCACAATGTATCTTCGGAATGGCTCAAACAAGAATATGCTAAAGAGAAAAACATTGAATATGAAGAGCCGTTTCAACCTAATTATGATATGCCAGAAGGATCATGGATAACAGATGCTGATTCTGAGTCACCATACGATTTTCAGCCTGAGTTTCCTAACTTTTCAAACGAGGAAATTAAACAAACTACAAATGAAACAAGTCAAAGTATTGATCAAGTTGAAACTACTAGTGATGAAGTTTCCTCAGAATCTGATATTGTAAAAGATCAAACGGAAACGAAAGCTTCTCAAAGTAAAGCAGAAAACAATATTGACCAACCAGAGAAAGTTGCTTCTAAATCAGATAGTGAACAAGAACATCTTATAAAAGAAGCAGATATAGAAATTCTTGAAGATCAGGGCAGATCACATTGGGAAGATCGTTCTGATAGTTCCACGACACCTGAATATAAGCTGGATTCTGGCAAGAAAAAACAAATTTCATTTACGGATGTTTATATCCCACCAGATATTTCATTACTAAATAAAGAGCAAGTCATAAAACAGGATGACGAAACCATAAATCATATCCAAGATTTAGGGGTTAGATTAGAACAAACTTTAAATGATTTTGGTGTAGATGCAAAAGTTGTTAATTATACAACAGGACCNACGATTACACGTTTTGAGTTAGCACCTGGACCAGGTGTTAAAGTTTCGAAGATNACAAATTTAGCTGATGATATTGCTTTATCACTTGCAGCAATTGGTGTTAGAATTGAGGCTCCAATACCTGGAAAATCTGCNATAGGGATTGAGATTCCCAACAAAGAAACCCAGCCAGTTTTACTTAGCGGAATNATAGATTCGGAAGCTTTNAGAAAAAGTGATTCGTTGTTAACAGCTGGACTTGGTAGAGATATTCAAGGAAATGAGATTCTCTGTGATTTAGCTAAAATGCCACATGTATTAATTGCCGGTGCTACAGGTTCTGGAAAATCTGTCTGTATTAATTCAATAATTATTTCATTAATTTACCGCTCAAGTCCTGAAGACTTGAAAATGATCATGGTGGATCCAAAAGTAGTTGAATTAAATGTTTATAACGGTATTCCACATTTGCTGTTGCCAGTTGTTACTGATCCAAAAAAAGCTTATGGAGCTCTAAATTGGGCGATTACCGAAATGGAAGATCGTTACAATAAATTTGCAGACAACTCAGTTAGAGACTTCTCAGCCTACAATTTGCTTATTGAATCTAAACAAATTGAAGGAGAAAAATTACCTGCAATTGTTATTATTATTGATGAGTTAAGTGATTTAATGGCGACTACACCCAAAGAAGTTGAAGATGCCATTGCCAGACTTACAGCTATGGCGAGAGCAGCAGGTATTCATTTGATAATCGCTACTCAAAGACCATCGGTAGATGTTATTACTGGTGTGATAAAAGCTAATATTCCTTCGCGAATTGCCTTTACTGTTGCTTCACAAGTTGACTCTCGTACCATACTTGATATGGGCGGTGCAGAAAAACTTTTAGGCAAAGGTGATATGCTTTATTATCCTCAAAGTGCCTCAAAACCAATACGTGGTCAGGGAGCATTTGTCACTGATGGAGAAGTTGAACGCGTAGTTCGTTATCTTAAGGAATATTATGAAGAAGATTATGATGAGTCTGTTCAAGAAGCAATTGAACAAGTTTCTTCTCAAGATACAACTGGTTTAGGTTCAGCGCCAGAACAAGAGGAAGAAGACGAATTGCTTGAAGATGCTTTGCATTTGATTTTAGAATCTGATTATGCTTCAATTTCTTTGTTACAAAGGCGTTTAAGTATAGGCTATCCAAGGGCAGCTAGAATTATTGATCGTCTACATGATTTGGGCTATGTCGGTCCTCCAGAAGGTAGTAAACCTAGAACGGTATTAATTACCCTCGATGAATATTTAGAACAATTAGAAGAACAAGAATAAATATATTATTAAGGATTATAAAAGTTATGAGTCAAATTATTGATGGCAAAGCGATTGCTGCCAATTTACGTTTAAATATTAAGGACCAGATTAAAGAGCAGACGGATAAGGATCAAAGACCGCCAGGTCTTGATGTAATTTTGGTGGGAGAAGATCCTGCTTCGAAAATTTATGTACGGAATAAAAAACTTGCTTGCGAACAAGTTGGTATTATTTCTCAGATTCATCATCTTCCAGAAGATACACATGAAGAAGATTTACTTAATTTAATTCAAGACCTCAATCAGGATTCGAGCGTGGACGGAATACTATGTCAATTACCTTTGCCAAGTCATATTTCTGAGGCAAAAGTAATTGAGACAATTTCCCCAGAAAAAGATGTTGATGGTTTTCATCCAATAAATTCTGGTCGTGTTTTTGCGGGTAGTGATGGATTTTCACCTTGTACGCCTGCCGGGATTATTCAAATGTTAAAGAGTATTAAATTTGATTTTATAGGGAAAAATGCTGTAGTAATTGGACGCAGTAATATTGTCGGTAAGCCAATGGCAATACTTTTACTCAATGAAAACTGCACAGTTACAATTGCTCATTCTAAAACAAAAAACTTGGCAGCTATTTGTCAAAAAGCTGATCTGCTTGTAACTTCTGCTGGGCAAAGAGATTTTGTCACCAAAGATTTTACTAATGAAAATCAAGTTATTATTGATGTTTCAATCAATCGAAATGATGAAGGTCAAGTTGTAGGTGATGTTAAATTTGAAGAAGTTGCACCACATGTAAAAGCTATTACACCAGTGCCAGGTGGAGTAGGGCCAATGACAATTGCCATGCTTCTAAAAAACACTTTGGACTCATATTTGCAAAAACAAGCTAATCATCAAGTATAAGAGTAGAAAGAGTAAACAATAATGCAACAAATAGTGATTGAATCCGCTGAAATTGTCGCAATTGGAACTGAACTACTAATTGGACAAACTTTAAATACAAATACACATTATCTTGCTAATCAACTTAATTTATTAGGCATCAACGCTTATTATCAAACAGTTGTAGGTGATAACAAAGAGCGTTTAGAGCAAACTTTAAGAACTGCTGTTTCAAGGTCTGATTTAGTAATTACAAGTGGAGGACTTGGTCCAACAGTTGATGATATTACAATGTCTTTAGTAGCAAAAGTTTCTAATCGTCCTTTGGTATTAGATAAAGTTTCACAAAAAAATATTCAAGCTTATTTTACTTCATCTGGTAGAGTTCCTTGTCAAAATAATTGGAAACAAGCAATGATGCCAGAAGGAGCCACAGTAATGCCAAATAACAATGGCACAGCTCCAGGAGCAATTGTAGTTTTTGGTTTTGATGGTCAAAAAAAGGCTATTGCTTGTCTACCTGGACCCCCAGACGAACTTAAGCTAATGTTTGAAGAATCTTTGTTTCCTTGGCTTGAGACTAAGGTAAAGTATCGCTTCAAAAATCGTTTTTTGCATATGATTGGTATTGGTGAATCCAATGCAGAGATGGCAATCAAAGATTTAATTGAACAACAAGTTAATCCAACTATTGCACCTTATGCATCACCAGGTGAAGTTTGTTTTCGTTTGACAGAAAGAATAGCAAAAGATTCTGCTGAACAAAATATTTCAGAAAATGAATCTAACTCTTTATCATTGGATCAATTGGCAGAAGAAATTTATCAAAGATTGGGCCAATATATTTATGAAGATGGAGAAAGAACCTTACCAGAAATTGTTTTTGATTTACTTAAGGAGAAAAATGAAACAATTGCTTTTGCCGAATCATGTACAGCTGGTTTAATCTCAGCTCAATTTGGCGAGCTACCTGGTGTTTCAAGTGTCTTTAAAGGTTCAATTATCTCCTATTCAAATGAAGCTAAAGAAAATCTTCTCCAGGTGACTCAATCAATTCTAGAAAAACATGGTGCTGTCAGTGAAGAAACAGCTCTAGCAATGGCAGAAGGTGCGGCAAAGACCCTTAATAGTGATCTTGCAATTTCAGTTACAGGCATTGCTGGTCCTGATGGAGGCAGTGAAGAAAAACCAGTTGGTACAGTTTACATCGCTTCTTATTATAAAGGTCAAACACATGTTATAAAACATTTAATTTCAGGTCAAAGAAATAGGGTGCGTAAAGTTGCGGTTCTGCGAGCTTTCCACTTGGCCTGGCAAAATTTGATGAATAAGTTGAACTAGAGTTAATTTATGATTTCTCAAAACTCACAATTTTACTGAAAATAATTGAACAATTGATCTAAATTTACTTGACCGCGAAACAAGTTTTGTTATAATAAACAAACAATTGTTCGATTAGGAGGCTGACATGGCTAAACGAGGAAAACAAACAAAAAAAATAGAAAATCCCCAATCTGAAAAAGAGAGACAAGAAGCCTTAAAAATGGCTCTTGGGAAAATAGAAAAAGAAATGGGAAAAGGAGCGGTAATGCTCTTAGGAGACGATGAATATGATCTAGATATTGAAACAGTGTCAACAGGTGCACTTTCACTAGATCTAGCTCTAGGTGTGGGTGGATTACCAAAAGGACGTGTTATAGAAATATACGGACCAGAGTCATCAGGTAAAACTACTGTTGCTCTCCATGTTGTAGCGGAAGCTCAAAAAGCAGGCGGTATTGCAGCATTTGTTGATGCAGAGCATGCTTTAGATCCTTCATATGCACAAAATATTGGCGTCGATATTAATCATTTAATAATCTCTCAGCCAGATAACGGCGAAGAAGCACTTGAAGTTGCTGAAGCCTTAGCAAGAAGTGGGGCAGTAGATGTTATTGTTGTTGACTCAGTAGCTGCTTTAGTGCCTAGATCAGAAATAGAGGGAGAAATGGGAGATTCATCTATGGGTGTTCAAGCTAGATTAATGTCCCAAGCTCTAAGAAAACTATCGGGTGTTCTTCATAAATCAAACACGATGATTATTTTTATTAATCAGTTACGTGAAAAAATAGGAATTATGTTTGGTAACCCTGAAACAACAACTGGTGGACGTGCTCTAAAATTCTACTCTTCTGTTCGTTTAGATATTAGAAGAATCGAATCCTTAAAGGATGGAAACGAAATATACGGTTCCAGAACCAGAGTCAAAGTAGTCAAAAACAAAGTTGCACCGCCATTTAAAGAGGCAGAATTTGATATTATTTATGGCGAAGGTATTTCCAATGTTGGCTGTATTCTTGACTTGGCTGCTGATGTGGATATTATCAACAAAAGTGGTTCCTGGTACTCCTATGGGGATACGAGACTTGGTCAAGGTAGAGAAAATGCCAAACAGTGGCTTGAAGATAATCCGGAGCAATTAACAGAAATTGATCAAAAAGTTCGTGCTTATTACTCAACTGATGAAGATGAGTACGAAGAAGATGCCAAAGCTAATCCAAACGAAGAAATGACTCAATCAGATGAACAATTAGACGACATCGATGAATTATTAAATTTGGATTTAGATTAATAATTTTTTAGATTAACTTATGTCAGATCAAAAATCACAAATTGAAAAAATTGACAAATTAAAGGACTTGATATCAGGTTTAGAAAACTCTTTTCCAGAAAAGCAATCTAAAGGATCAAGTCCTGAAATTCTAGAGTCTGATTTAGAGGATTTTCAAGCATTAAGAAGAAGAGCCTTAAAATACATAGGTGCTGATCGTGGCAAATCTTATGCTCAGGTTGAGCGAGTATTAACAAGACATTTTCCAGAAATTTCTCAAAATAATAGTAGCTTAATTGATCAGGTTATTGTTTCTTTGATTGATGATGCATATTTAGATGAAAGATTATGTGGACGTAGACTCATCAAAAGACATTCTGGTCGCAAACAAAAATCAGCGAGGTATCTAGAACATTTACTAAAGCAACAAGGTATCTCTGAGTCTATTATTGACGAATTAAAGTTAGAAATTGCTGCAGATGAAAAAACTGCAGAAGCATATTTTCATTTAAAAAAAGATGAATGGGACTATAATCAACCTGAAAAAATCATTAGACATTTTTCCTCGCGCGGATATTCTTCTGGTCTTACCTTAAAAATTATGAGAAAATACGTTGATGAAGAATAATCAGTTTTTTATTTTATCCTTAGGTTGTCCCAAAAATGAAGTTGATGCAGAGTCAATGAGTTTTAGTCTGCGTCAACATAATTATCTCTTTACAGATAACCCATTTGATGCTAAATATCTGATAGTTAATACTTGTGGTTTTATTCAATCTGCAAAAGAAGAAGCAATCGAAGCAATTTTAGATTTAGCAGAAATCAAACAGTCAAGACTAGATAACGACAAACTTGCATATCTGATTGTAACTGGTTGTTTAAGTCAACGTTATGCCAAACAAATTTATCACGAATTTCCCGAAGTTGATTTAGTATTAGGAACTGCTCAATACGATCAAATCGTAAATTCTATCGATGAATTAGAACAAGGCAAAAGTTTAAGGGGGCGCTTACCAAAAGCACCTGGTAGTCTAAAGCATTTATTTCAGGGTGAACAAGCTTCAAGTGACAGATATTATGCATATTTGAAAATAGCAGAAGGATGTTCAAATCGTTGTGCTTTTTGTGCTATCCCTGGAATAAGGGGTCCACTTTTATCAAGACCAATAGAAGATATTCTTGCAGAGGCAAAGCTTTTGACTGAACGAGGCTTCAAAGAAATTATTTTGATTGCTCAAGATACAACACGCTATGGGGCAGACCTTTATGGAGAGCCAAAGCTATTAGAGTTGCTCAAACAAATGGTAATAATTCCAAATATTGGTTTGATCCGATTGATGTATGTTTATGGCGATGTTTTTTCAGATGAGTTAATCGATTTCATAGCTGAGAACAAAAAGATTGCTCCTTATATAGATATACCTATTCAACACGCTTCAGATAAGATTTTAAAATCGATGTTACGTCGTGACACTAATGCTAGTTTACGTCAACTAATTTCCAAACTAAGAGAAAAAATACCGCATGTTGTTTTAAGAACAACAATTCTAGTTGGTTTTCCAGGTGAAACAGATGCAGATTTTTCCGAATTAGTTGAGTTTGTGCGTGATATTAAATTTGACCGTTTAGGTTGTTTTATCTTTTCTCCGGAAGAAGGAACCAAAGCGTACAGAATGTCGGATATTCCGGATGAGGAAACAAGTTTGAAACGGTACAATGAGATTATGCAGATCCAACAAGAAATTTCATTAGAAAAAAACAGACAAAGACTAAATAAAATCTATGATGTTTTGATCGAAGATATTAGTGAGGATGGCCTATTTTATCTTGCAAGATCTTATGGTGAAGCACCCGGTGTTGATCCCTCAGTTCATGTTTTAGCTAGACATGATAATATTGAGTTGGGGGATGTTGTCCAGGTTGAAATAATAGATTATGATGAATATGATTTAACGGGGGTAAGTGTTGATGAATCTTCCTAATAAATTAACTTTACTAAGGATAATATTGGTACCATTTATTGTATTATTTATGTTACCTATTCCTGGAGCTTTGGCTTGGAATGCTTTTGTAGATACAACCGTAGCAAAGGCTATAACTTTGATTTTATTTTCTGTTGCTGCTCTTACAGATTTTTTGGATGGACAAATTGCTCGCAGGAAAAATCTTATAACTAATATGGGTAAGTTTTTAGATCCAATTGCAGATAAACTATTAGTGATATCCATTCTTGTAGCATTTGTGGAATTAAATCGCATCAGTAGCTTTGTTGTGTTAATAGTTTTAGCAAGAGAACTTGCAGTTACTGGGCTCAGGCTTTTGGCAGTGGAGCAAAATATTGTTATTGCAGCTAGTCCTTGGGGTAAGGCAAAGACAACTTCACAAATGATTGCTATTATTTGGTTATTGCTTGAATCATTATTTTTCATGAGCTTAGATAATTATGAAATTTTCAGACTAGTGGGAACTGTATTAATTGTTATTTCAACCTTGTTGACGTTAATAAGTGGTTTCGACTATCTTATCAAAAACAAACATTTCTTTGCCAAGGAATAAATTCAAAAAGTCATTGAAATTCCTTAAACTTGACATTTCAGAGGACTTCGTTTAAAAATATAAAGAATAAAAAAATGGAGGTATATATGTCTTCTCAAGAAATATTTGAAGAAATTCGTGAATTAATTGCAGATCAACTGGGTTTAGAAGAAGAAAATATTACAATGGATTCTAATATTATAGATGACTTAAATGCTGATTCTCTAGATATAGTTGATATAGTTGTAACAATAGAAAATGAATATGATATTTCAATTCCCGATGAGGATGCTCAACGTTTAGCAACAGTTGGGGATGCAGTAGATTTTATTTATCAACAAAACAAATAAAATTATATAAACAGTCAACAAATTGACTGCTTTCAGGAGGGATACATGGGTATCCCTTTTTTAAGCTGAGAGGTTATTATGGATAAAGCTAAAGAATTTTGTTTAGAAAATAATATTAAAGTAAATGAATTGAAATATATTAAATCTGCTTTAACACATTCTACTTATGCTTATGAAAATGCTGATCAAAATTTAACAGATAATGAGCGTTTGGAGTTTTTAGGTGATGCTGTTTTGCAATTAACGATCAGTATTATTTTGTACCAGGTCGAACCTGAACTTGATGAGGGATTAATGACAAAATATAGATCATTAGTTGTTTGTGAAGATACACTTACACAAGTTGCAAATGATCTAGATTTAGGAAATTATCTCTATTTAGGTAAAGGTGAAGATTTGACTGGCGGTAGAAAAAAACCTTCAAATCTATCAAATGCAGTTGAAGCTGTTTATGGTGCACTATATTTGGATCAAGGCCTAGAATATGTGCAGAAAATAATCAAAAACCATTTAATGCGATTTATTAAGTTAGCGGTAGCTGGAAAATTAGTTTATGATTTCAAAAGTCGTCTTTTAGAACTGGTTCAAGGAACTCGTGGTAATAGCACCATGAATTTTGAAATAATTAAAGAAACTGGACCAGTCCATGAAAGAACTTTTACAGCAGCTGTTAACCTTGATGATAAGAGAATTGCAATTGGAACTGGGAATAGCAAAAAAGAGGCAGAACAAAATGCCGCAAAATATGCTTTAGATGTAATAAGTTGTGATACTACTGGTTGTATCCTTACTGAAGAAAATATTGTTGTAGAATAGATAAGTGAGCCCTAGAGAAGAACAGTGTATCTTAAATCGTTAAAAATGCAAGGCTTTAAATCTTTCCCTGATCCTACTCTGATCGAATTTCATGAGGGAATTACTGCAATAGTTGGACCTAATGGCTCGGGAAAATCAAATATTACTGATGCAATCAGATGGGTTCTTGGTGAGCAAAGTGCAAAAACTTTGCGCGGCTCACGTATGGAAGATGTAATTTTTAGTGGAACTGAGACTAGGCGTCAACTAGGCTTTGCCGAGGTGACTATTACTTTCGATAACTCAGATCAGAATATTCCAATTGAATATGAAACCGTAGAAGTAACAAGACGCTATTATCGTTCTGGCGACAGTGAGTATTATATTAATAAGACTGCTTGTCGTCTGAAGGATATTCGTGAGCTGTTTTTAGATACAGGTATAGGCCGTGATGGTTATTCAATTATAGGTCAAGGCAGAATTGATCAAATTCTTAGCGATAATTCAGATGATAGGCGTAAAGTTTTTGACGAAGCTGCAGGAATCGTCAAATATAAACTTCGTAAGAAAGAGACGGAGCGCAAATTAGAAAGAACTGAACAGAATTTAACTAGAATCAATGATATTTTAGCTGAACTTGATCTTCAAATAAAACCTTTGGCAAGTCAAGCAAAAAAACTTAAAAAATACCATAATTTGCGTGGCGAAATGGAAGCTTTAGATATTGGCTTAATCTTGCACGACGTAAAGCTCAATACTAGTGACTTGGAAAAGGTTGACACCAATTATGATGAACTTTTCTTAGATTTAGAAGAGGCCAAAAAGCAAGCTGCAACCTTTAAATCACAATTTCACGAATACGAAAATATACTAGAAGAAAATGATCAAAGAATAGACCAGTTGCGACTTTCTCAAACAGAAAAACAAGCAACTATAGCTGAACTTAATGAGCAATATGTTGTTCTCAAAGAGCGTCATCGCTTATTAGAATTACAGAATAATAAAGATAAAAAACAATTAGATGAGCTAAGTGGAACAATAAACTTTTTAGATAGAGATTTCCATAACAAGACAGAAGATAACGTTAAATTGGAAACAGAAATCTTACAGTTAGAAGCTGATTTTCAATCAGAAACTGATAAATTAACTGAATTAAACGCACAAATTGAAGCTTATAATAATACAATTCTGACATTGCAAAATGAATTAGAAGCTAAGCATAAAATTATTTCAGAGCGTGACAAGGATAAGAGTCAGTTTGAGCAAGAACTTCATTTTGTTACTGAACAAATCTCCGATTTAGATAAACAGATTTCTCTAAGTAAAAAACAACATCAAAAATTAATTACTCAAGTCGAAGACTCTAAGAAAAACTTACAACTCGAACAGGAAAAATTTCAGGATTCTAGTACAGATTTACAAGCAGCTAGAGAAAAAGTTGAATCAATACGCAATGAGTTAGAAAAATTTGATGCTGAATATCGAGATGTTATTACTTTACTAGATAGTACCAAGTTTCGACTTGCAACATTACAGGAATTAGAACAAAATCTTGAAGGGTTTCATCAAACTGTCAAAAATGTTATGCAACAAGTGGAAGCAGATAAGGAGTTTGCTAAAGGCGTTCACGGACCTTTGGGTAGTCTCATTCGTGTGCCTGAAAAGTACGAAAAATCAATAGAAATTGCTTTAGGTGCAGCTATTAATAATATTGTTGTGACCACAAAAGAAGATGCATCAAAAATTATTGAGTGGCTGAAAAAAACTAAATCTGGACGCGAGACTTTTTTACCACTTGATTCAATTCGTGGTAGAAAAATGGCAGTAAAGGATAAAGAGCGGCTGGCAAAGTTTGATGGCTATCTCGGTATTGCTTCTGAAAAAGTAACATTTGATCCCCAATATGAATACATAATAGATAGATTGCTTGGTTTAGTAATCGTAGCAGAAGATTTAGATTCTGCGCTATTAATATCTAGAGAAACAAATCAGCGTTATCGTATTGTTACTTTGACCGGTGATGTAGTTCAAATTGGCGGATCAATGACAGGTGGAGAATTTAAAAAAGGTTCAACTAGTGGTCTACTTAAAAGGAATCGACAAATTGAAGCACTCCAAGCAAAAGTCGAACTACTTGAAACTGAGAGTCAAAATAAAAAAGAAAAAATCAACAGAAAAAATAAATCTTTTATGAAATCTGGACAGGTCCAACAAGATTTGGAGCAAAAATATCTTGAACAGGAAAAACACATTTTCTTTTTGGAAAGTCAAGTTGAGCAATTTAATAATCAACTTAAAGCTTCAGAAGTTGAAATTACAACGACAAAGTCTGATCAAACAAAATATAAAACTAGGAAAAATAATATAGAAATACACCTATCTGATCTTGACTTAACCACGACAGATACTCAGACTGAGATTGAGACCCTTGAAAAAAATCTTCGCAAGCAAAAAGAGGAAAAAGAAAAACTAGATCTAAAATTGGTAAGTCAGCAAGAAAAAGTAATGTCAAGTAATATTTCACTTCGAACAAAAGAAGAAACGCTGAAAAATTTTCTTCAGACAAGAGAACAAGCAAAAAAAGATATAGAAGATCAAAAAAATAGATATAATGAATTAACCAAGGAAATCCAAGCAACAGATAAAACTTTGATTGACTTGACTGCAAAAGAAGCTTCTTATCAAGAGGAACACCAAGTTCTTGAAAAAGAAATGATTTTAATTAAAGAAAATATTGATTCCATGCAAAAAGAACGGAGTTCAAATGAAAAAGAGCAAAGACAATTGTTTGTAAAATCAGAGCAACAAGCAGAACTAGTATCAAATATTAATTTACAATTAGAGCGTTTGAAAAATCGCAAGGAAAAGCTAGAAGAAAACATTCAATTTTCAAAAAATTATATTTGGGAAAACTATGAAAAAACTTATGTTTCGCTTAAGCCAGAAGATTATCCTTTAGCTGATATAAAAGAATCGCGTGAGAAATTAAAGCAATTAAAAAAATCAATCAAAAATTTGGGCAACATTAATCCTAATGCAATTGATGAATTTGAAGAAATTTCGGAACGTTTTGATTTTGTGACAATGCAAAAAGAGGATATAGAAAAGTCGATCAATAACTTAGAAGATGTTATACAAGAATTAGAAAAAGCAATGGCAGAGCAATTTAAGGAAAACTTTGCCCAGATAAATATTAATTTTAAAGAAGTTTTTTCAGCACTATTTGTAGGTGGTGAAGCAGAATTATCATTAGAAGAAACAGAAGACACCTTAAACTCTGGGATCGAGATAAAAGCTCAGCCGCCAGGCAAGCGTTTACAAAATTTGAATTTGCTAAGTGGTGGTGAGCGCTCATTGACAGCAATTGCTCTTTTACTTGCTATTTTTAAATTAAGACCAGCTCCGTTTTGTGTGTTAGATGAAGTGGAATCATCATTAGATGAAACAAATATTATTCGGTTTACAGATTATTTGAATTCGTACACACAAGAGTCACAATTTATGCTGGTGACACATAGAAAAGGCACAATGGAAGCAGCAGATCGCTTATATGGTATCACTATGAAGGAACGCGGGGTTTCCAAAGTTTTATCACTCGAGCTGAGTGATGCCGAAGACGTTACTTAATTTTTTGATTATGCTGGCTGTTTAAAACATGATAGCCAAGAAAGTAGGACGATAGTGAGTATATTTAATAAATTTAAACAAGGACTAAAAAAGACACGTGATTTTGTCTCTGATAGCTTCAACAGAATTGCCGCAAATTTAGGCTATTTTGATGAAGATATGCTAGAAGAATTAGAGATGGTTCTAATTCAAGCTGATTGTGGTATGGAATGCTCAATGGAAATCATTGATAATATACGTGCTCATATCAAAAAAACTGGGGATGCCTCAACCGAAACCGTCTTAGAGCTATTAAAAGAAGGGATGAAAAACATTCTCAAAGATGTTAAACCTCTAACTTTAGAGCCTAACAAACTTAATATTTTATTGATGGTAGGTGTAAATGGTACAGGCAAAACCACAACTACCGGCAAATTAGCTTGGTTGTATCAAAAGCAAAATAAACGTGTTTTATTAGCTGCTGCGGATACTTTTAGGGCAGCAGCGATTGAGCAAATAAATGTCTGGGGAGAAAGAACAAATACAGCTGTTATTTCACATAAAATAGGTTCAGATCCCTCTGCTGTTGTTTATGATGCAATAGATGCTGCAAAGGCAAGAAATACGGATCTCTTGATTATTGATACGGCGGGACGTTTGCATACTAAACAAAACCTTATGGATGAGTTGTCTAAAATCAAACGGATTATTAGCCGTGAAGCACCAGATGCTAATCTTGAAACATTATTAGTTATTGACGCAACAACAGGTCAAAATGCAATTGTACAAGCACAGCAGTTTTCTAAAGCAACAGATGTTAGCGGTCTAATCATGACTAAATTAGATGGTAATGCAAAAGGTGGAGTTGCTCTGGCTGTTGTTAAAGCTACTGGTTTGCCAATTAAAATGGCAGGTCTTGGCGAAAAAGTTGAAGATTTACAGAATTTTGACGTAGACATTTTTGTTGAATCCTTACTGCCAGATCCTGAAACACTAAAAAAGCCTGAATGAATATAAAAAATTCATTAAGATAACCTCAAATTACAATTATTGAATAATATTAAAACAACCGACACTGTCAAGCAAAAAAGCTTGACAGATGTTTTTTTTCTGATAAAGTAGACTGGTGATGAATAAAACGGCAGTGCAAAAACATAATGAAGTTTGTCTTTTACTCGATTACTATGGCAGTTTACTGACTGAACGTAGACAGCAAATATTACGCTTGTATTATGAAGAGGATATGTCCTTATCAGAAATAGCAGAATTATTACAAATAACAAGGCAAGCAGTACATGACAATATGCAACAAGGTATAAGTCAACTAGAGGAATATGAAACAAAGCTTAGGAGCATCGAAAGAGATACATTACTGATTGATCAGATCCAAAACTTGTTAGAAAACGATCTCTACTCTGATCCGCAAAAAGTAAAAAAGGAATTAATAAGATTGCAAAACATTATTCTCTAATAGTGTTTTAGCCAATGTTCTGAGAATTGTTCAAAACTGAAAGGAAAATTATGGCTTTATTTGGAAGTTTAAGCGATAAATTAAAATCAATTACTGACCGTATGCAAGGAAAAACGCGAGTCACAGAAAAAGACATCAAAGCTATGATGCGCGAAATAAGACTAGCGTTACTAGAAGCCGATGTCCATTTTAAAGTTGTCAAAGAATTAGTTGATGAAATCTCTGAAAAAGTTAAGGGTGAACATGTACTTGATAGTCTCACACCGGGTCAACAAGTTGTTAAAGTTGTTCACGAATCTTTGATTGAAATTCTTGGTTCAGAAAACAGCAAAATAAGTATTTCACCTGATGGTTTTACAGTAATTATGTTATATGGTTTGCAGGGTTCTGGTAAAACTACAACCGCAGCAAAATTGGCACGAGTGTTAAAAAAATCTGGTAAGAAACCTTTACTAACTTCAGTCGACGTACATAGACCGGCAGCACAAGAACAATTAGTAGTTCTAGCAGATCAAATAGATGTACCCCATCATATTAACCAAGCCGAAAAATCAGCTGTAAAGATTGCACAAGAAGCTGTAGATAGAGCAAAATATTTACTTTGCGACGTCCTTATTGTTGATACGGCTGGTCGGATGACTGTTGATCAAGAATTGATGGATGAATTACATCAAATCAATGAAGTTGTTAAGCCAACCGAAAGACTATTAATTGTGGATGCCATGATTGGTCAGGAGGCAGTAAACATAGCTCTTGAATTTGATGAGCAAATTGGTATTGACGGTTTTGTCATGACCAAAATGGATGGCGATGCTAGAGGTGGTGCGGCTTTATCAATTCGCCATATTACAGGTAAACCAATTAAATATATTGCAACAGGTGAAAAAGTTGATGCATTAGAAGAATTTCATCCTGATCGCATGGCTTCGCGTATTCTTGGTATGGGGGATGTCTTAACTTTAATCGAAAAAGCATCTAGTGCAGTTGATGAAAAGGAAGCCCTAGAAGCATATGAAAGAATGCGAAAAAATCGCTTTACACTTGAAGATATGCTCCAACAGTTTGAGCAAATGGATAAAATGGGCTCACTCCAAGATATTCTTGGTATGATTCCTGGACTAGGCGGGAGGGTAGACCCTTCAGCGCTAGATGACAAACGTATGGCCAGAACTGTTGCTATTATCAAGTCAATGACCAAACAGGAACGGGAAAATCATAAAATCTTGGATGCTAGTAGACGCAAACGAATTGCGGCGGGTTCAGGTACCACAGTTCAAGAAGTCAATCAATTGATTAGACAATTTAATGAAATGCAAAAAATGATGAAAAAGTTTAATCGAATGGGAAGAGGCAAACAACGTCGCCTAATGCAACAATTTGGCAGTGGCAACTTACCATTCTAATTAATATAAATAAATTATTTTTATGGAGGAAATATAATGGCAGTAAAAATTCGTTTAAAACGAGTAGGAGCAAAAAAACAACCTAGTTATCGTGTTGTTGTAGCAGATTCGAGGGCTCCAAGAGATGGTAAATTTATTGAAGAAATTGGTTTTTACAATCCTTTGGCCCAACCAAAAGACATTAGAGTTGATATTGAAAAAGCTGAACAATGGATTAAAAATGGTGCTCAACCAACCGATACAGTAAAATCTTTGATCAAAAAATACAAAGAAAATTTAGCACAAGCTGAAACAGAAAATGAGGGTGAATAATTCATGGTAGATCTTTTAAAAACTTTAGTAGAACCATTAGTTGACCATCCAGACGATCTTAGAATTGACAGATTGGATCGTGGTAATACTGTAGTTTTAGAAATAAGAGTCAATCCAGCAGATATGGGAAGAGTTATTGGTCGTCGTGGCAGAAGAGCTCAAGCGCTACGTTCTGTTATGAAAGCAAAAGCAAAATTAACCAATCAAAGAGCAATTGTAGATATTGTAGATCCTGAATAATGACTAATAAATTATCCGAAAAACTTGTAATAGGTCGCTTAGGTAAAGCTAGAGGTTTAAAAGGAGAAATCCGGGTAAAATCTCTCTCGGATGATCCTAAGCGATTTATCAATTTAGAGACCTGCCAACTTGAAAATGAAGCAGGTAATGTTCTATCCACAAAAGAAGTTGTTGATTGCAGAGTTATTAATCAAGATGTTTGGATCCGCTTTAAAGATGTTTCGGATCGAGATGCAGCCGAAAGTTTGCGGGGACTTTATTTAAGTGTTGATCGAGAAGACGCTATTCCACTAACAGAAGATAGTTTTTTTGTTGTAGATTTAATAGGTTGCTCTGTCTATGATCAGGAAAAAGGACTATTAGGAAAAGTAAGCTACATTCAAAGTAATCCGTCTGCAGACATTATCTATGTAAAAAAGGCTGGCGAGGAAGATTTACTTTATCCAAATCTAAAAACGATTGTCAAAAATATTGATCTTGAAAATAAAAGAATCGATGTTGTTCTCCCAGATGGCCTGTATGAGATCTATCGTTGATATTCTATATTTCTCCTCAATAATCTTGCTATTAAAGGAAAACTAATGTCCAGAATTTCAATTTTAACTTTATTTCCAGAACAAATAATACAAGGTTTAGCTCATAGTATTGTAGGCAAGGCTATTGAAAACGGGATTTTAGAACTTGATTTTAGAAATATAAGAGACTTTGCGATAAATAAACATGGACAAGTAGACGACGCTCTTTATGGTGGCGGGACAGGCATGCTGATGATGCTTGAACCAATTATAAAAAGTTGGCTCAGTATCTATATTGAAGACCCAAATCAATATTTGGCTGAATTACCAGCTGAAATGGATTTAGAAAAGTGGCGTAGTCAAAGGAAACAGATTTCCAAAGATACCCTATATTTTCTATCGCCCAAAGGCAAAGTATTTGATCAAACAATGGCAAAAAATATGGCCAAACAAGAACATCTTGTTTTTCTATGTGGTCATTACGAAGGTGTTGATCAACGTGTAATCGACATCTTAGAACCTGAAGAAATATCATTAGGTGATTTTGTTTTAACAGGCGGTGAATCCGCTTTAATCGTCATTATCGATGCAATTAGTCGCTTACTACCTGGTGTGTTACCAAATAAAGAGGCTTACTTAGAAGATTCACATGCTCAAGGTTATCTGGAAGAGGTGCAATATACAAGACCTGCTAAATGGTATGGGGTTGAGGTGCCAGAAGTTTTGTTGTCTGGCCATCAAGCAAATATTGCAGAATTTCGTAAACACAGCCGTATGCGCGAAACAATCGAAAAACGACCAGATTTAATAACTAATTTACAATTTACAAAAGAAGAGTGGTTATCTTTTTTGGCAGAATTAGATTGAATCAAGTAACATTCTTTAAATAGTAAAACATTAGGGTGTAACTTAAGAAAATAATTAGGCATTAACACAAGCATATAAGATCTTAAATATTTTTTTTGCTGATTAAAACAAGTAAAATTGACAGTTTGTAAAACAATTGATAAAATCTTTTAGGTTGAATAAAAGTGGTCCGCTGCAATTGCGTGCAAGAACACTGATAATGAGAGGAGGAAACGCAGGTATGGACTTAGTAAAAGCTGTTGAACAACAACACATTAAAAAAAGCCATAAACATGTATCAGTCGGTGATCGTGTCAAGGTACATCTCCAAATTAAAGAAGGAACTCGTGAACGTATTCAAATTTTTGAAGGTACAGTTATTGCTCGTAAAGGTTCTGGTTTAAGTGAAACTATTACGGTTCGTCGTGTCTCATACGGTGTTGGTGTAGAACGTGTATTTGCTCTCCATTCGCCTAGAATCGAGAAAATAGAAGTCGAAAGCAAAGGAAGAGTTCGAAGAGCAAAATTGTATTACTTACGTAAACGTGTGGGTAAAGCGGCAAGAGTTAAATCGCGTCTTATGACTAAGAAGGAGCGCGATAGCCAAGTTGAATAATTAGAAATTTCAAACCGTTTCTTCCAAAAGAAGCGGTTTTGTTTTTTAAGCAATAAATTTATCTCATTAGAACTTCGGTTTTAACTTAATAAACTACTTATTACTTTTCTTACATTTCATTTCACATTATAATCTAAAGAAAAAGGGAAAATGATGGCAAAGATAAATTGGTTTCCAGGCCATATGGCAAAAGGACTTAAGGAACTTCAAGCAGAAATCCAAAAATGTGATTATTTTATTGAAACTTGTGATTCACGCTTGCCTTCAATTAGCCGCAATCCAAAATTCAAGCAACTTTGGGAGCGTAAAAAGGGGATGCTGCTCTTAACAAAAAGTGACTTAGCAGATCCAAACCAAACAACTAAATGGTTAGACCATTTTCGTGAACAAGGCTACACTAGTACTTTGGCTGTAGATCTTTTAAATAAATCAGACATAAATAAAATTAGAACTCAAATACTAAAAGATAATGAGGAAATCTTAGAGCGAGCCAAAAAAAGAGGACTTAGAATTAAACCGATTAGAGTAATGGTAAATGGCATACCTAATACAGGCAAGTCGACTTTGATCAATAAATTAACTGGCAAAAATACTGTCAAAACTTCCAATAGACCAGGTGTTACTAAAGGGATTTCATGGCTTAGAGCAGGTAATGAATTTTACTTGATGGATTCACCAGGAATTTTATGGCCAAAAATTGAAACAGTAAAAGAGCAATTAATTTTGGCAATAAGCGGAGCAATTAAAGATAATGTAATTCCCATGGTAGAAGTTGCCTGTGGTTTGATCATGATTTTATGTCAACTTTATCCTGATCAGATGTCAGAGTCATTTGAGCTAGAACTGCCTGTGGAGCCAGTTTCTACCTGGTTACAAGCGTATCAAATCTTAGAAGAAATTGGTCTTTTCTGGAATCTGGTCAAAAAAGGTAATGAAATCGATATCGAGCGAGCAGCTTCACGCTTATTGATAGATTATAGGCAAGGGAAAATGGGTAGGTTAAGTCTTGAATCGCTAGACCAAGAATTGATCTTACCAGAAACTATTTGATTTTTATTGTTTTTAATGCTCTCTGCAAGATAAAGGAAGATTCTAATGACAAGAAAATATACTTTTAGGCTTTCAGACAAAGATTATGCACGCTATGACATAATGAATGAGCATGAAGATCAGCTTTTAGCTAAAGGCTATCAATTCATTGCTGGTGTTGACGAAGCAGGCAGAGGTCCGCTCGCAGGACCAGTTTCTGTTGCTGCTTGTATCCTAGATCCTGCAAAACCAATTTATGGCTTAAATGATTCAAAAAAATTGACCGAAAAAAGAAGAGAACATCTGTTTGAAGTAATTAAAGCAAATTGCTTAGCCTATCAAATGGTGTTAATTCCTGTTGAAGAAATAGAAAACTCTAATATCTTGACTGCCACAAAAAAGGGTATGGCAAAAGCTATATTGGGTCTAGATCCAAAACCAGAAATTGCCCTCATCGATGCAGTTAGATTAGATAATCCAAAATTTATTGATAAATTACCAGCTCAACGTAGCTTGGTTCAGGGAGATGCTATTTCTAATAGCATAGCTGCAGCATCTGTCTTAGCTAAAGTATCCCGAGATCAATATATGCGTGAACAGGCAAAATTCTACCCTGAATATCAATTTGAAAATCATAAAGGCTATGCAACTAAAGCACATTATGAAGCAATAAATAAATTTGGAGTTACACCAATTCATCGTCTTTCTTTTTTACATAAATTAAAATTAGGTGCTGAAAAGCAAACTTCAAATAAAGCTACTGGTCATCAAGCTGAGCAAATTGTGACCAACGATCTTGAAAGAAAAGGCTATCAAATTTTAGAGCAAAATTTTTGGTTGTCTAGTTTTGGTGAAATAGATATCATTATGAAAAAGGGAAATCGGCTAATTTTTGTAGAAGTAAAAGCAAGACAAAATTATGATTTTGAAGATTTAGGTATTGCTGCTTTAGACCAAAAAAAGCAATGGAAGATTAAACGTTTAGCTGAGTATTATTTTTCATCACGTAAAATTGATGCAGATGAAATTATTTTTCTCTTAGCAACAGCTCGTCTAAATGACGAAGGTCAAGTAGATAAAATAAAATATTATGATTTTTAAATCAGCTTGATAACTTTAAGTTCTGATTTTGACCTATAGGTCTTATGCAATATTACGTTGTTATTACATCTTTATCAAAGCAAAACAAAGCATTTTTTATATGCTATGATGTTATTACAATTCTGAATTTAAAAAATGTTTTT
>JGI24708J26588_10000509_pt1 | contig 31708 bp, 35 predicted proteins | sample BioPla1DNA2_FD_26588 | JGI IMG/M metagenome (IMG submission 26588) | reverse complement strand
TATACGTGGATAATAAAAGCGAAAGCTTTTCTGCCGTCGGGTTATCTATAATTTCTTTTTTATAGAAGAAATAGCCCGCCGCAACTAAAAAAAACATCACAATCATCTGATTAAAGATAATAATGCCGTTAGTAAACATTGGATTTCCCCCGTTTTTGGCTTATAACTATCATCATAACATAACCAGGGGATGATGCAATCCAACATTTTTCTTAACAAATTAGAAAAACAGCTTCTTTGCCCTTGCGCCGGCAGATCTCTTGCGTCATAATGAACACAACCAGGATGGGAGGGAAAGAAATGATTAGTTTTGTCGTAGCCATTGGAAAAAATAATGTTATGGGTAAAAGTAACCGGCTGCCCTGGCACTTGCCGGCCGATGTGAAATTTTTCAAGGAAACCACTTCATCCGCCAGTAAAATTATGATTATGGGGAGAAGAACTTTTGAATCTCTGCCCAGAGTCCTGCCGGGCAGGAAACATTTTATCCTGACCACCAACAAAGCTTACAAGCCGCCTGCTCATGAAGATGTTTTTGTGTTTCACACTGTAGAAGAAATTTTAAAACAGCTCGATCCTGACCAGGAATACTTCGTTATCGGCGGTGCCGAAATCTTTAAACTGTTTTTCCCGCATGCAGACAGGCTTTACATAACAGAAATCCATGAGAGTTTTGGCGGAGACACTTTTTTTCCCGAGTATGACAAATCGGAATGGGAATTAGTTTCCTGTCGTGAAGGTGTTGTTGACGAAAAAAATAAATACCGGCATACCTATTATGTTTATGACCGGAAAAAATAGTTTTTGTTTTTGTATAGAGCAGTAATAGTTGGTGAAGCTAAAGACACCGACTACTTAGGGGAAAGGAAGAGAAAAGTGACTAAAGTTTACTGCTCTGTTGATTCCTGCAGGTTTTGGGAAGATAATCAGTGTACAGCCGGTACGATTTGGGTCAAAAATAATCCGTCAAATTCAGCTGACGAGTTTAATGAAGAATATGCAGATGAACTGGGCATAGCCTATTTTAAACATTTCTCAGCAACAACATCGGCGCAAACCTGCTGTGAAACGATGCAACCCCAAAAAGAAGGATAGGAAAAAAGATTACCGCACTCATCACGAGTGCGGCAATTTTTTAATTTAAGTCCGGATAAAAGACACAAAACATTTCTTCCACCGCATCCACCAGCCGCGGACCGGGGCGGGAAGTGGAGTCATCTGTAACCCCGTGCACATTTTCATTTTTAATGGCCGTTACGCCCTGCCAGGCAGGACGGCCGGGAATATTTAATTCTTCAGAGCCATGGAACAAAGGATACAGAATAAATTCGGGATCCCTGGTTAAAACCATTTCCTCGCTCACCATGGGATAATCCTCATTCAAGTCAGCAAAGATATTTATACCGCCGGCATGCTTAATAACTTCATTGATGAGTGAGGCACCACCGGCAGTCATCAACGGTTCAGAATATACTTCATAATAAACTCGCACCCGTTCATTTTCCGTGATGGCACTCAATTTTTCCTGCACGGCTGCTATACGACTCTGCATATTCGCTACCAGCTCTGCTGCTTTATCCTCATAACCGGTTGCTTTTCCTGCCAGTTCCACCGCTTCATACATTTCTTCCATTGTTTTTGGCGCCAGGGTAATAACTGTCAGCCCCAGTTCCTCAAGTTGGGCAGCAAGTTCCTCATGCATATTCCCGCAAAAAACCAGATCGGGTTTTAAGTCAACGATTTTTTCCACATTAGGCGTTGTAAAACCGCCTATTTTTTCTTTGGCCAACGCCGCTTCCGGGTAATTACAGTAGTCGGTGACACCGATAATTAAATCATCCAGGCCCAACGCAAAAGCTATTTCTGTATTACCGGGGGATACGGAAATAATTGTTTCCGGCTTTTTTTCAATAACAACTTCCCGGCCTGTTTGATCTACTAAAGTGACAAAGGGGCCCTCTGCCTCCTTTTCTGCACTTTGGCTGCATCCCACAGCTGCCAACATAACCAGAACCAGAACAAAGACTAAACAAGTTTTTTTCATAAAGACTCCTCCCTTTTCTAAAAATCCTCATCGGTTCGGAAAAAAGGCGAATTAAGGTTGATGTAATTTCCAAACCGGTAAAAAACAAAAGCCCCCAAAAGGAGGCTTTTTAACAACAATAAAAATACCCTCTCCTTTGGCGCGAAGGATGAGTTTTTCTTATACAGACAGGTTTCCTGACTTCCGGCTCAAACGATTTCCGTCCCTTCCCAAAGCTTTCGCTTCAGTGGTTTTGACGGAACTCTCGCCGGTTACAGTGGCGCGTCCGTCCGGGATTTGCACCCGGTTCCCTTTTACCCTCTCTCGAGGCATCTGCATAAACACTATATTTAATTACCATGATCATACCATGCTTTTTTTAAAAAAGCAAGTTCATGCCACGTGTATCTTTTTAATTTAAACCGGCAAATAATTAAATTAAGCTGGGCAGCCAAATGCCAATTACGGGGAAGAGCATTACCAACAGTATCACCAGTATTTCAATGGTAAAGTACGGTACCCCTCCCAAGTAAACATCTTTCATATCAACTTTATCTGTGGCCCCTTTCAGGGCATACAGAACCATCCCCACCGGGGGCGTGAGGCCCGCCACACCTGTGGTTATTAACACTAACACGCAAAACCAAAGCGGATCAAAGCCTAAAGCAATTACAGCAGGAACGTACAGGGGTATGGTTATCATCATCATGGCAATGGCATCCATTACACATCCCAGAAGCAAAATGCTACCAATCATAATGAGAACAACTACTATGGGAGGAACAGGTGCCGATACAATGGCATTGACAATGGCACCGCCGGCTCCGGTTAAAGTAAGCACCCTGCCGAAAATACTTGATGATGAAAGAATAAGAAAAAGCATACTTGTCATTTTCACTGTTGCCACCAAGCTGTCTTTTAATATTTCCCAGGTCATTCTTCTATAGGCGAAACCGAGTAAAATTGTACCGAATGCTCCCAGAGCTGCTGCTTCCGTGGCCGTGGCAATGCCGAGAAAGATTACACCTACAACCAGAAAAACAATTAAAAGCAACGGTGCAGCTCGCAGTATCTTGATCACAATTTCGCGCTTTGAATATTTTATCTTATTTTCAACATGGACGGGAGCAAGATGAGGCCAAATCTTACTGCTGACAAGAATAAAAACAATAAAAAGCAAGGAACAAATAAGACCGGGAACAATACCGCCAATGAGCACCCTGGTGGGAGAAACTTCAGCCAGTGTTGCCAGGATAATAGCCAGTGAACTTGGCGGGATAAGCGTGGCCAGAGAAGCACCTCCCAGTGCGGCGCCGGCGGCAAACCACTTGGCATAACCGTTATTAATCATCCTCGGCACCAGTGTGGAACCAAGGGTGGCTCCGGTGGCTATGGGAGCACCGCTTAAAGCAGCCAAAACAGTGCCCGTACCCACCGTCAGGATGGCATCCTGGGCACGCAATTTGCCAAAAATGCTTTCAGAAACCTCGGTAATTAAATCAACAAATTTGCACCGCACCATCACTTCACCCATAATGATAAACAAAGGAACTGCAATTAAGACAAAAGAATTTAGCGAGTTAAACATGCCAACGGCTACCAGGCTAAAAAATCTGGTGCCGCTGTGCAGGATAAGCACGGAAAGATTGGCGGCTATAAATGCTAAAGCTACAGGTAAACCCAGTAACATCAAAAGAAAAAATACGCCCAGCAAAACTCCTACCACTAAAAATAAACTCATGCTAACCCTCCTATCTCCTCATTAGTCCGGGGTTAAACTAGGTAATTTTTTCAGCATTGGCTTTTTCTTGCCTGGGCTTCAGCAAACTTTTAAGATCCTGTCGTATTTGCAGCAAATACTCTACCACTATAACTAACCACCCAATGGGCATCCAGATGTAGATGTAGGCCAGGGGAAAGCGAATGGGGTATTCAGTTGATATTTTCGTTGCAATTACGTTATTTACTAAGTAGTGGGCAGTAATAGAGAATAAAAAGACGCAAACTATAAAACCCAAAATTTTAAGGATTAAATCATGAACGGCACGGTGGCGCTTACTAAACTTATCAATGATAAAGGTAACGCTTAAATGTGCATTATCCCGCAGCACCCACGCCGCACATAAAAAAGTAACGGCAAACAATGTATAGCCACTAAACTGCATAACAAACTGGAATGAATAATTAAAGAATTTGCGGGCGGCAACTTCGGCAATAATCACCAACATGGCTAAAATAACAATCAGGCAGCTAATTGTAATTGCCAGGCGGTTCCAGTTGTTAACAATAACCTCAATTACTTTTACTGTTTTACGCATCTTTTCCCACCTCACTTCCATATCGTAGACAGGACGCATCCGGTATGTAAGATGAAACATTGATTATGTAACACACCGGATGCGTCTTTATGCTAATTGACCGGATTATATGGGCCAATGAACCTGCCTTCAGGAGGCGCATTCAATTTCTGATAGATCTCGGCTATTTTATCGGCTGTTTCATCACCGCTATTGGGTCGTACAGCCACTTCCAGGTACCTGTCAAAGAAGATATCGTAAAATTCTTGGGCTTCAGTGCCTGCAAAATTAATATCAATGATACCTTTTTCCGCAGCACTGTCGTGGAATTTTTTTACTTCATTCGCGGCAAACTCTTCCATTAATGGTTCTGCTTCTTTTACAGCTTCATAGAAAACTGTTTGTAAGTGTTCTGGCAAGGCTTCAATACTGTCCACATTGGCAAAAATAACACTGAGCACAAAGGCAAAAGAAGGATAAACAGTATAGGGAGTAACTTCATAGTAATTCCAACTGTCATAAGTGGCCACAGAACTGATGGCGCCATCTATCACGCCTTGCTGGAGCGCATCAATTGTATCTGCATCACCCATAAACATTGTTGTTGCTCCCAAGGCTTCCAGGGCAGGCATATATGCCGCCGGACTTCTTAACCTTTTCCCTCTGAGATCAGATACTTTTTCAATTGGATTTTTCATAAAAATATGCATTGTTCCTGCCGGAGCTTCCGTGACAAAAGTTGCATTATACCTTTTCCGGTGTGCCTGATCAACCAGTTCGTACAAGCCGGCAGCTTCCCTTTCTTCCCGTGTACCCCAGGTGTAAGCCAATAAGGTTCCTTCGGGAAGGTTTTCCAAGTAAAAAGCAGGAGTGGTGCCGATAAGATCAAGCGTCCCATCGCGTAACAAATTGATCTGTTCAGGTGAAGGGAATGTTTCCGGACCTGAAACATTAATTTTCAATTGCCCTTCGGCTTTTTCTTCTAAAACTTTGACAAAAATATCAAACACATCCCGCATAACGTCCCCCGGCACCCATCCGGAAGCAGCTTCCCAAACAATTACTTCATCCTCTTTAACATCACCTCTGCCGTCACCGCTACAACCGGCAAGTAACAAACCCGGCAATAATAACAACAATACAAACCAAATCACTGTTTTTTTCACTTACTAAACCTCCCTCCCCAGTTTGTATAAAATTAATAACACTTATCCTCCATACATTCCCTCCTTACGTTACACCGTATTTTTGCTTTTCATCCACGTCCTCGTCCATTATGAAGGCAAAATCTTTGTCCCTTTAACCAATATGCAGGGCACCTTTCTAATATTCTGACTATTTGTCCATTCTTTTTGCATTCTTTGCCGATTTTGTGTTAACAGATATTTTTGTCTTTGCCCGGTAATGGCAGGAAAAGGATTACAGGTTAACAATGTAGAATTACCCATAATATAGAAAAGACACTGTTTTAAAGTGTCCGGCAAATTTTTGATCTTTTGCCGGGCACCTGTACAAAACCATAAAAGGAGGGATGTCTATCTTCATTTTTTAAAATTAACTGCTGCCGTAACTTGGTGGTTGAGGAGAAGCTAAAAATTTTATATTTTCAAAAATATNATATTATAAGGAGAAATCAGAAAATGACTAACGGTAATGCACCTGTGGGTGAAATCAGACAATTTACAGGCCCGGAGCGTAATTTTAAGGAAGAATGGTCTTCCGGTATTCGTGTCCTGCTCAAAGATTTTACCGAATTTTATTTTGAAGCTCTTTTGGCTCACCGGCCGTCAAAATTGCAATTTGCTCCCGGCGTTAAATTTACGGAAAACGGTGTCATTAAAAATGTCCACCTGGGGGAAGGTTTCTGGCAAACAGCAGGGAAAATTTTAATGAAACGTACTTTAATTGATACTGAAAAATTCGGCACCTTTACTGAAGCCGTCATGGAGGAAAACGGTAAGAAAGTAATTTTTGCCGTACGTCTCGGCTTTGATCACGGCAAGCTGGCTGAAATTGAATCCATCATTGCCCGCGAAGGGGATTTTGCCTTTAAACCTGACGGTCTTTTGGCTACTAAAGATGAAGATTGGGAGCAGATTCTGCCTTTTGCTGAACGTAGCTCCAGGCTGGCCATGATTGCCGCTGCCGATGACTATTTCGATATGTTTGCCCTGGATCCCGATGTGGCCACACCCTTTGCCACTGTCTGTGACCGCTGGGAAAACGGTACCCAGACTACAATTAAGCAGGAAGGTTTCCCCTGGCCGGAAGGCATGACAGAACACAACTGCAGTCCCAAAGGCTTGGTGATTCCCAGCCACGGTCCCAGACGGTTCCTGGTGGATGTGGAAGCCGGCATGGTAGTTGCCTTCTGTCACTTTGCCAGCTCACTGCCGGACTGCCACCTCTTTAAAATGAGAAACGGTCAGGTAGAACTGGTACATGCCACCGTGGGGCCGGCTTGCAAGTCCATGAACTGGCCGGTGCCTACCTGCGATTTATAAGAAAAAAGACCTCAGAGCAGATTCTGCCCTGAGGTCTTTTTAACTTCTTTATTCTATTACTTTAATTTCATCTCCCGGTTTGACTATGCCACCTTTTAACACCTTGGTGAAAATCCCTTCGGTGGGCATGACACAGCTGCCCACCTTTTGATAGATTGCACATTTTTCATGGCATTCCTTACCAATCTGGGTAACTTCCTGGATTGTCTCTCCTATTTGCAGTTTGGTGCCAAGGGGGAGTTTAAAAAGTTCTATGCCCTCGGTGGTAATATTCTCAGCAAATTTGCCTTCGCACAAACCTTTAATACCAATGGCTTTCATTTTCTCGATGCTTTCCATACCCAAAAGGCTTACCTGGCGATGCCATTTGCCGGCATGAGCATCTCCTTCCAGCCCGAAATCCTCAATGAAATTTCCTTCCGCTACCGGTTTTTTAATTACACCTTTTTTTCTGCTTAAATTGATGGCAACAACTTTTGCCATTAGTTCTCACCCTTCCGCCTGTATTCACCTGATTTTCCTCCGGTTTTTCGCACCAGTCTGATCCTCTCAATGGTCATATCTTTATCTACGGCTTTACACATATCATAGATTGTTAAAGCCGCTACGGAAACTGCCGTCAGTGCTTCCATTTCCACACCCGTCTTGCCTACCGTCTTTACCTGGGCTTCTATATTGACACAACTGTTTACCTCATCCAGCTCAAAATCAATATCAGCACCGGTTAAAAAAAGATTGTGACACATGGGAATTAAGTCGCTAGTCTTTTTGCTGGCCATAATCCCGCCGATTTGTGCCACCCCCAGCACATCACCTTTTTTCATCTGTCCTTCTTTAATCATCTTTAGAGTTTCCGGTGCCATCTTTATACTTCCCCTGGCTACAGCTACCCTTTCGGTATCGTCCTTATGGCCTACTTCTACCATTCTTGCTTTACCCTTTTCATTAAAATGAGTAAATTCCATCNTTAGCCTCCGATTTGATACATATTTCTCTCAATAGGTACAAATTCGGGGTCGTTTAACTTATGGCCCGCCGGCTTCTGCAAAATAGCATGGGTAAGAATGTCTGCCAAAGTATTACCGGCAACCAAAAGCCTTCTAATGTCTATTTCGGCATTTGCATGCAAACAGGGTTTAATTTTACCGTCAGCCGTAATCCTGAGGCGGTTACAGGCACCGCAAAAATGATTACTGACAGGATTAATCAACCCTACCCGTCCTTTAGCCTGAGGCAGTTTGAAATATTTGGCGGGACTGCTTTTATCATTTGTAATTTCCGGTACCAGGTCGGGGAATTTTTGCAGTACCGCCTCATTGGCAACAAAATGGTTTTGCGCCCACCTGCTTGCTTCACCTACAGGCATCAGTTCTATAAATCTGACTTCGATCTCATCGTGCAAAGTAAGCTTGACAAAATCTGCGATTTCATCATCATTAAAACCGCCCATCAGTACGGTATTTATTTTTAAGGGCAGCAAACCTACATTTTTGGCGGCTTCAATTCCTGCCAGGACATTTTGCAAATTACCGCCCCGGGTAATCTGTTTATATTTTTCCGCATTTAAAGTATCTAAACTGATATTAACTCTGTGCAGACCGGCGGCTTTTAAATCTTGAGCAAACTTTTCAAGGAGGATACCGTTGGTGGTCATGCTAAAATCTTTAATGGCGGCAATACGGCCAATCCTGCTGACTAAATCTACTATACCCTTTCTCACCAGGGGTTCTCCGCCGGTAAGTCTGACTTTATTCATTCCCAGTTTAGCGGCAGCCTTTACTATCTCTTCAATTTCTTCAATGCGTAATATGCTGTCATGGTCTTTTTTACAAATTCCATGTTCCGGCATACAATATTTACATCTAAGGTTACATAAGTCTGTGACCGAAATTCTTAAATAATTGATACCTCTCCCTAAAGTATCCTTCATTGTTATCCCCCTTAAAAAGGCCGGTCCTTACGGATAAACTAACTTGCCTGGTTCATCCAGGAAATAGCCTCCCAGTTCAGTAAGTTTTTGCTTAAATTCATCTGATTGTAAAATTTCCAGAAAAACTTTAATGTTTTCCTGCTGCAAAAATTTCTCTTCCAGCACAAAATCGTATTCTTCATCACCAATGGGAATAAAGTCCAAATCCATCACATTGGCTACAGATTTAATCCCTATACCAGCATCAGCGGTTCCCGAGGTTATGGCTGAAGCAACAGTCATATGTGTCGTCATTTCCCTGTCGTAACCAACAATCTCTGCTGCGTCTATACCTAATTCTTTGAGTTTATAATCCAGGAGAACTCTGGTGCCGGAGCCTTTCTGCCTGTTGACAAAAGTAATATCCTCCCGTGTTAAATCCTCTAATCCCCGGATCTTTTTTGGGTTGCCCCTGCGCACCATGATACCTTGCTGTCTTTTGATTCCCTTTACCAGCACTACTTCTTTTTCACCAAGAAATCTTCTAAGATAACTGAGATTATAAACGCCTGTTTCTTCATCTAAAAGATGTACAGGAGCAAGATGGGCTTCTCCTCTTCTGATGGCCATGATTCCACCCAAGCTGCCCACATGGGCCGAGGATAAAGACATCCTCGGATATTTGGCATGAATCATCGTACCGATTAAATCCATTATAATGTCGTGACTGCCGATGGAAACAATGGTGTTTTCAATTTCCTCCAAATCACGCAACAATTCAACTTCTATCATTTCACCAGACTCAAAACCTTCTATATGTTTGGGAATAACGGTAATCCCGTCGGCTTTCACCAATGATGTGGTAACGCCCGCTCCCCTGCTTAACGGGGTGGCAATGAGCTTGTCTTCCACCTTCCCTAATTTCATCCTGGCAAATTCTAGATGTTTCAGTGAAGAAACAATTCTTTTTGACAAAACTGCTTTGACAACAGGTCTTTTTTTCACTTCAATATTTAAAATCTTAAAAATCAGCGGTTTAACAAAAGCTTCAAAGACAAAATAAGCGGAAACAGGATAGCCTGGAATGCCGATCAGAGGCTTATTATCTATTTTCCCCAGGATCACCGGCTTTCCGGGTTTAATTGCGACACCGTGGACAATTAACTCTCCCAACTCTTCCACGATATGGGGTGTAAAATCTTCTGACCCGGCAGAAGAACCGGCATTAACAATAACAATATCATTTTCTGCTATGGCTGCTTTAATTTGCTCTTTAATAAGCTCATAATCGTCAATTACAGGCTTGTACCTGACAGGCGAGCCTCCGTACTCCTTAATCAGACTTTCAAACATTCTTGAGTTGGAATCAATGATTTTACCGGGCTCAATTTTATCCCAGGGTTCAATGATTTCTGTACCGGTCGGGATAATTCCCACTCTAGGCTTACTAATAACTTCAACATCCACAATCCCCCCGCTCAGCAAAGCACCGATATCAAAAGATCTGATCTTATGAGCAGCAGGGATGATCATCTCATTGGCAACAATGTCTTCCCCCACAGGTCTCACATGCTGCCAAGGAGAAGCTGCTTTAATAATTTCCACTGTTTCTTCATCAATATTTACAACATCTTCGATCATAATCACAGCATCAAAGGGATCTTCTATTACATCGCCTGTATCTATATACCTAAAATCTTTGTTTAACTTAAGCCACAAAGGATTGCTTTCATCTGCTCCATAAGTACTGGAAGCTTTAACGGCAATGCCATCCATGGCCGCTGCATTGTAGTGGGGCGAAGAGATCCTGGCAAAAACAGGTTCCTTGGTAATTCGGCCCAGGGACTCAATTACAGGAATCCGTTCACTGCGTCTTAAAGCACTAAAATCAGCAAAACTCCTGCTAAAAAGATCTATCGCCTCATTGAGCTCAACATTGGAGAGATAAATATTCCTTTCAATTTGGCTCATTTTATCACCCTTCATACCTTAAAATAGATAAACCTTAACTTTTTCCCCTTTTGTCAGCCCCTCTTGGTTAATGGGAATTTTTATATAACCTATTGCCTTTGACATTAAAGTAATAAAACCGGATTTACCATATACAGGCTTAACAATATATTTATCTCCGCTTTTCTCCAATGTTACCATCTGGTAAGTTTCCCTGCCTTGAGCTGAATGGACGTTAACAGCTAATTCACCCATAATAAACTTGTCCAGCTCATCATTTTGCATGAGAGTTTTAATAAAGTATTCTACAAAAACTTTAAAGACAATCATGGCAGATGTGGGGTGACCGGGCAAACCAAAAATCGGTTTCCCGCCTGCTTTGGCCATAATTGTAGGTTTACCGGGTTTAATGGAAATGCCATGCACAAATACACCCGGTTCGCCTACGGCATTTATGACTTTAGGCACAATATCTTTTGTTCCCACCGAACTGCCGCCGGATAAGATAATTATATCACTATCTGTCATAACACTTTCAATAGTTTGTTTTAAAAGCGTAAAATTGTCCTTAACCACATCTTTTGCCACGACAACGCCCCCGGCAGCTTCTACCATGGCTGCAAGCGTAAAAGTATTAATATCTTTAATCTGTCCCGGTTTTGCTTCTTCATCCGGGCTAACAATTTCATCACCGGTGGAAATCACTGCAAATTTTGGTTTTTGAAACACTTTTACCGTACTCAAGCCAATTGAAGCTAAAACCCCAATATCCTGCGGCCTTATCTTTAAACCTTTTTGTAAAACATGTGAACCCTTTCTTATATCGTCGCCTATCTCCACCACGTTTTCTTTAGGTGCCGTAGTATAATGCACAGCTATACCGGTAGCATCAAGTTTTTCCGTATACTCTACCATTACTACCGAATCTGCCCCTCCGGGCAGCATACCTCCTGTAGGCACATAGGCAGCCTGACCGGAAGTAAGCTTGCTTTTGGCCTCCCGGCCCATTTCCACTTCTTCGCTTACCAGTAAAAAAACAGGCATGCTTTCGCTGGCACCGACTGTATCCTTTGCAAGCACAGCATACCCGTCTACTGTAGATCTTCGGAAATGAGGAACATCTATTTGGGAAATCACATCTTCAGCTAAATACCTGCCTAAAGCTTGTTCTATGGGAAGCTCTTCCACCGCCAAAGTAAAATCCTGAAAATATTGCCCTAAAAGTTCTTTGGCTTCTTCTACACCGTGAACTTTAAATAGTTCCATTTTCCCACCTCTTTAGTTCACATAATACTCCAAAGCAAGAAATCTTCTCAAGTTTTCTGACTTGGGGGCTTCAATTACAGTTTTGGCTTTACCGCTTTCCACTATTATACCATTTTCCAGATAAATCACTTCATCACAAACTCTTTTCGCCTGTCCCACGTTATGGGTGATAAAAAGAATCATTTTATCTTTATTTTGATTATATTTTAGTATGATCTTCTCGATAATTTCAATTGAATTTGGATCCATGTTGGAAGTAGGTTCATCAAGCAGAAGAATTTGCGGGTTAAAAATCAAAGCCCTTGCCAGGGCCACTCTTTGCGCCTCGCCTCCGGAAAGTTTGGTGGCCAGCTGGTTAGCCAAATGTTCAATGCTAAATTCAGAAATTATTCTTTCCACTAAAAAATTGATTTCATCTCTTTTATACTGGCGAAATTTTAAGGGGTAGGAGATATTTTCCCTGACACTGGCAGCAAACAAAAAAGGTTTTTGCGTTAAATAAGTCATATCTTTTAAAATTGCTTTCCGGAAAGGTTGATGATTGTAGAGTATTTCCCCCTCACTCAACGCTTCCAGCCTGGCTATGGTTTTCAGTAAAGTGCTTTTTCCGGCGCCATTGGGACCGATAATGCCGTAAATTTTACCTTTGGTAAAACGAAAATCCGGAATATTTAAGACAGTTTTATGATTATAACTCTTTTTTATGTTTTTGAGCGTGATCTCCATTTTAATCACCTGTACCTGTTATCCTGCCGTATAAAATGGCATTAACAATGAAAGATATCCCCAGAAGCACTAAACCCATAGCGATGGAGGTGGAGTAGTTTCCCATGCTATGGTTCATGGCAATAAAAGTTGTCATAACCCTGGTATGGTTTTTAATATTGCCTCCTACTATCATTACTGCACCAACTTCAGAGATGGCCCGGCCAAAGCCTGATGTTATGGCTACTAAAATATTGGCTCTCATCTCCTTGACTAAAATGAGCAAAGTATCCAGCTTGTTAGCACCCAAGGTCAGGCACATTTTCTCAACTTCTGTCCCTTTATCGCGGGAGCTGTTAAAAATAACACCCATGATAATAGGCAAAACTAATAAAGTTTGTGCAATAATCATAGCAGCAGGAGTAAAGAGCAAGCGAAACTGCCCCAAAGGCCCCCTGCGGGCTAGAAATATCGTCACCACCAGCCCCACAACCACCGGCGGCAAACTCATGGCTGTATTCAAAAACCTGGCAAAAATTCTTTTTCCTTTAAAATCCTTTAAACCTAAAATAAAACCAAGCGGTATACCGATAAAAGCAGAAATGAGGGTAGAGGCAAAGGATACATACATAGATAAAGCAATAATTGTATAAATTTCCTGATCAAAGGATAGCAGCAACTTTATTGCATCTGAGATGCCTTCAAGTATATAACCCATTGCCCATACCCTCCCTTTGCAATTTTTTTCTGTTTATTTAGCGTTAGGAATGAAAAGTGGCTCACCAAATTCTTCAACGCCATATTGACTGATCAATTCTTGCGTTTCCGCAGACAGCAGCCACTCTATAAAAGCTTGTGCCCCTTCAGCATTAATTTGCTCATTTTTCTCAGGATTGACGGCAATGACACCATATTGGTTAAATAATCTTTCATCACCTTCAGTAACAATGACTAGCTCCAGGTTGTCCCGCATGGAAAGATAAGTTGCCCTGTCGGATAAAGTATAACCCTGCATTTCATCAGCCATTTGCAGGACGTCCCCCATGCCTTTACCGGCGGAAACATACCATGCTCCCTCGGGCTCTAAACCGGCTTCTCCCCACAACTCCAATTCTTTCTTATGAGTACCGGAATCGTCACCCCGGGATACAAAAATATGTTCCCCTTCATGAATAGCATTAAAAGCATCTACAATGTTGCTGTTGGCTTGCTCTTTTACCTTTGCCGGGTCTTCCGCCGGTCCCACCAGGATGTAATCATTATACATTACATCAAATCTTTCCAGTCCATGACCTTCAGCAACAAATTCCTCTTCACTGGCCTTGGCGTGGACTAAAAGCACGTCTGCTTCACCGTCTACTCCCATTTGCAAAGCTTTACCCGTTCCTACTGCTACCACTTTTACTTCGATGCCTGTTTTTTCCGTAAAATCGGGAAGAATAAAATCTAAAAGTCCACTGTTTTCTGTGGAGGTGGTGGTGGAAAGAATGATACTGCCACCTAATTTAGGCTCCTCTACTGTTCCCTGTTCTTCTTCTCCGGCATTTTCCTCATTAAGAGGTTCATCAGGCTGCGCGGGCTCTTTGGAACCACACCCTACGACAACTAGTGAGAAAATCAATAAAAGTATGAGCCCCAAGCTTAATTTTGTCTTTTTCACACCAATCTCTCCTTTGCTGCAATTAGTATCTGTGCAGGAAAAGGAAAGTTGTAATACCCAGAAAAACAAAAAAACATTCAAAGGAATGTTTTTTATAAAAACAATTTTCCTTTTCAAGCACGGAAGGCATAAAGATTTCTCTTTATACCCAGCGGTCAACCTTCATAGCGCGCGCCTTAGAATAGTTGACTCGGAAAATTTCTATGCATTTTTCACATCAAGAGTATACCATATTTCCTATCGCAGAACAAGATTTTCCCCTGCACTTAAGCGAGATGTTTAAAACACCTTCCGCTCGTGGTACAATTAGAATAAACAAGGAGCAGACAAACTTCACCATGTGATAAAACTTATTTTCAAGCAACCGACAAGGAGGTTTACAGGTGTTTAAAGTAGGCATCATAGTTGCCAGCGATAAAGGCGCTAAAGGTGAAAGGACTGATGAAAGCGGGAAGTTAATTGAGGAAATCATGACCGAAAACGGTTACAAAATTGAAAAAACCGCGATCCTCCCCGACGAAAGAGAAATACTGGCCCAAGCAATGCGAGAGATGTGTGATCAACTAAAACTGGATTTGCTTCTTACCAGCGGCGGCACCGGATTTTCACCACGGGACTGGACGCCGGAGGCCACACTGGATGTAATTGACAGGCTAGTCCCGGGCATCCCGGAAGCCATGAGAGCTTACAGTCTGAAAATTACCCCCATGGCCATGTTAAGCAGGGCAGTTGCCGGCATCAGAAAACAGACGTTAATTATAAATTTGCCCGGCAGTCCCAAAGCAGTCAAGGAAAACCTTGATTGCATCCTGCCGGCTTTACCGCATGGATTGGAAGTTTTAAGAGGAACTGCCGGCGATTGTGCCAGGAAATAAATGAAAGAGCCGTAAGCAAATGCTTACGGCTCTTATTTTTCTTAATGGTGGAGATGAGGGGAGTCGAACCCCTGGCCTCCTGAATGCCATTCAGGCGCTCTCCCAACTGAGCTACATCCCCAAATACTCTTTTTTGCAGTGACAATGATTATTATACCGGGTTTAACAGCCCTTGTCAACTTTTATTTGCTTCCTTTTAATGACTGTCAACTTTAGGGGCATGGGCCCAGAGACGCTCAAGGTTATAGAAAGATCTTTGTTCAGGTTGGAAAAGATGTACAACTACTGAACCGTAATCCAGTAAAACCCAAAGACCTTCTTCGTAGCCTTCTTGATGTAAAAGCGGAATGCCTGCTTCTTTTGTTTTTTCCAGGATGTAATCGGCAATGGCATGAACTTGTAGCTTGGTACTACCGGTGGCAATAATAAAATAATCTGCAATTAGTGACACGGCACCTATTTGCAGCACCACCAGATCTACAGCCTTTTTCTCCTCCGCTGCAGTTTTAATCACTTTGACTAACCTTTGAACTTCCTCGGTCAAACAGACCCCTCCCCTTATTCGTCAAGATGATAATTTTTTCCCACAATTACAGTTACCAGTACATCAGTCTCATTTATTTCTTCCTTTAACAACTGGGCGTTGGGCACCAAAACGGCAACTTCCTTGGCTAAATCAACATTGGCAGTACGGCTAATAACTTGAGAGCGTTCATAATTAAAATTATCAGCATTGCCGGTTCTGATAATGGCAAAACCTTCACCTTCCAGCATTTCCGCCACTTCACCGGCAGCACCCGGCACACCGCAGCCATTTAATACTTCCACTGTAATCTGACTTTTGGGCAAGGCTGCTTCCGTACCGTCCAGCCAGATTGTCAGGGCCGGGACACTTTCCCTGTCTATGTGCCGGTAAATCTTCCCGTCCTGAATTTCTCCTTCCCCCGGTAAAGCCGATAACTGCATAGATTGACCGGCGGATAAACTGTTTTCAAGCGTTTTTAACATGCTTAAAGCTTCACGCCACGATAAATTTGTGGTAAAAACGGAAGCAAAGCGTTTAAAGTTAAGGAAATCCTTATAAAAACTACCCTGGTAAAGATAGTGGAGCATACCGGCCAAAACCTGCTCCGTATGAGCAAATGTTTTTTGCCCCGGCACCGCAGCGGCCGGAATTGCCTCGGCCAAAGGCTGCATCTCATCAGCCAGCTGAAACAGTTTAGATTCATTCACTTCTAAAAAAACATGAATTTTAGTTTGCAAAAGTTCAGAGGCGGCATCAACCAATTTTTCCGCACCGCCCGCTGCATAAACTTCAGCAGCCGTTTGTAAATTATGTAGTTCTGAAACAATGGCCACATCGGAGGGAATCTGCAAGAACCGGACTGATTTCCTGTCCCGCCTCAGCGCGGCAACAGCCACGGAAGTCAGTGCTTTTTCTTCCCCTTCATTTTCTACTGTGTAGAGCAGAAGATGCACCAGTTCATCTTCTGCCGGCGGCAGTGCTTCAGTCCAGGCACTTGTATCCTGAATACTGTTTAAGGTTCCAAGAAAACGGGAGACAAATAAGAGCAGGACAATAAAAGCAAAAATGGCAAGCAAAAAGAGTAAACGGCCTACCTTCAGCTTGCGCCGTTTAGTCCTCACTCTGTAATACGCAGCCAAGGCTTACCCTCCCTCTTTTGTCTTTTGCACCAACCAGTTCCAATACTTAACTGCTGAAGGATGGATAATCTGATTTTTGGCAAGTTGATAAGCAATGGAATTGGCTACAGTCATGCGCAGGGCCTTGGGGAAATCTTCCCGTGCCAAAGAACGCAGTTTTTCCACCTGCGGATAAGACCGGTTGGGCTCAATTTTATCGGCAAGATAAATAATTTGTGCCAAAACTGTCATGCCGGGAGAACCCAGAGTGTGATGAGCAATGGCTTTCAAAATCTCCTCATCTTCTATACCCCACTGCTCTTTTGCCAGTACGGCACCTACCGGTGCATGCAAAAGAACCGGCTGCTCCAAACAATAATTATCAACGGCCAGCTCATGTTTTTGCGCAAAAGCCAATAAATCTTCTGCCGGCCACCCGCGGGCAGAATCATGCAGTAATCCGGCCAAACGAGCTTTTCGCTCATCGCAGCCTAAAATTTTCGCCAGTGCACCGGCAGTTTCTGCCGTGCCTAAAGCATGGGCCAATTGTTCAGAAGATAAAGTCTGCTCTAAATGCTGCACAATCCGGCGTTCCTGCATAACATCACCAAGTTACGCTTCGACAAAAAGGTAAGCTTTTCCTGCTGAATAATTCCCCTATCCGAAAATAAAAGGCAACACATGTTGCCTTAAGTAAAATTGCCCTTATCTATGATGATTCAGGACGGGGCTTTGCTTCATTTATTACTAATTTCCTGCCATCCAGCTCCACGCCGTTCATTTCTACCATTTTTTCTGCATCTTCATCTGCCACTTCCACAAAGCCATACCCTCTGGAGCGACCTGTGCCCCGCTCTGTAATAATCCGAGCGCTGAAAACTTCACCCTGTTCACTAAAAAACGCTTTTAATTCTTCTTCTGTAGTAGACCAGGGGATATTGCCCACATAAAGAGTTTTTACCAAGAATACTCACCTCCACTTTCAAGATTACTATTCATAGTATCTGAAGAAGCAGAGGTTTTATACTTAGCCGGAAAGATTATGGTAAAGTTTGTTCTTATAAATGTATTGCGTTACAGCATCAGTTGTCAGATATTTAATGGGTTTACCTGCAGAAACACGCTGCCTGATCATAGTTGAAGAGATTTGCATCCCGGGAATTTGCACAATGGAAATATTCTGCATTATTTCCGGGCAGCTTTCCCCGATAGTTTCTTTAAGTTTATGCAAGCTGTAACCAGGACGTGTAGCAGCAATAAAATGGCAAATAGAAAGCAGCTCTTTATAATCCTTCCAGGTAATTATCTCCATAATGGCGTCTGCCCCGGTAATAAAGTAGAGTTTTGTCTTACTGCCAAAATAATTGCTAAAAAAACGGATTGTGTCAATAGTGTACGATTTTCCCTCTTCCCGGTCTATTTCTACCCGGGATACAGCAAAAGAAGGATTATTAATTGTAGCCAACACAGTCATTAAGTAGCGATGTTCCGGATCTGTTACTTTTTCCTCTTCTTTATGCGGCGGACGTCCTGTAGGCACAAAAATAACTTTGTCTAAATTAAACTGAATACGAACCTCCTCTGCCGTAACCAAATGGCCCAGGTGGATCGGATCGAATGTTCCACCCATGATTCCAATAGCGTTTTTCTTATCCCCTTTTGGCAGTTGTAAAGTCATGCCTTCCACCCCGTCATTTATTCATCTTCCTCCGTCTGGAATACAAATTCAAACTCACCAATAATAACAGTATCACCGTTTTTAGCTCCGGCTGCTTTTAAGGCATCTTCATGACCCCACAAACGAAAGAGTCGCTGAAAACGCTTAACAGCCTCCTCATTGTCAAAATCTGTCATGGCTACAAATTTTTCTATCTGTTTACCCCGGATAATAAAAATATCATTTTCCCGGGTGATATCGATAGTTTTATCTTCTTCCTCCGCCGGTGTTAAAACCACCGGTTTTTCCGGCAATTCCGCCGGTGGTAATTGGGCAAGCATTTCTGCCGCTTTGTACAGGACTTGTTTTACCCCGCTGCCGGTAACGGCGGAAATAACACAGACATTTTCTTCACCCAGAGCTTGCCGGAGTTCCTTGATTCCTTTTTCCGCCTGCGGCAAATCAGCTTTGTTGGCCACCACTATTTGCGGCAATTTAGATAAGCGCTCATCATACAACGTAAGCTCTTCATTAATCTGCCGGTAATCTTCCAGGGGACTGCGCCCGTCCACACCGGCGGCATCAATAATATGAATTAAAAGACGGGTACGTTCTATATGGCGCAGAAAATCATGCCCCAAACCAACCCCTGCATGCGCCCCTTCAATTAATCCCGGAATATCGGCAATAACAAAGGGTTCCACCCCGTCCATATCCACCACACCCAGGTTAGGCGCAAGAGTAGTGAAAGGATAATCGGCAATTTTAGGACGGGCTGCCGTCACGCGCGATAAAAAAGTAGATTTGCCGGCATTGGGGAAACCAACCAGCCCCACATCGGCAATAACTTTCAATTCCAGCCAAACCCATTTTTCTTCACCCGGTTCGCCTTTTTCCGCATAACGCGGTGCTTTTTCTTTCGCGCTGGCAAAACGGGCATTTCCGCGGCCGCCCCGGCCGCCTCTGGCGCCGACAAATGTCTGTCCCGGTTCTGTCAGATCGGCCAACAGCAAATTTGTTTCCGCTTCCCGTATTTGCGTTCCGGGTGGCACACGCACAATGGTATCCTTGGCACTGCGGCCGTGTTTATTACTGCCTTTACCGTGCTCACCGCGCTGGGCACGTATATGCTGCTGGTAGCGGAAATCAAGCAGTGTGCGCAAGTTTGGGTCAACTTGAAAAATTACATCCCCGCCGCGGCCGCCGTCACCGCCGTCAGGCCCGCCAAAGGGAACATATTTTTCACGGCGGAAAGAAACAACACCATTACCGCCGTCACCGCCCTTAAGATAAATTTTAGCCCGATCAACAAACATGCTACACCACTCCTCTTATCCCTGTCAGCTTATTTTTCTCCCCCGGCGCCACACTTATCCAAAGGCAGTGAAAACTTACCGGGAGCCTGTAGCCGGGCAGTAAGGCCGTTTTCTTTAGCTGCTGCCAGGACCGGCTGCCACAAATCATCAGCCTGTGTTTCCGGTGACAACAGCAAATGAAGAGCGGGAGCCTGTCCTCCTTGAATGTAAACATGTAAAGTAAAATCAGGCAAATTTGCCAGGCCGGTGTTCAGAGTAGCTAAAACCCGCTCCACAGCCAGAAGAGTATCTTGTGCCAAAAGCGGTAAAATCCCGTCAACCCGGATAACATATTTTCCGTCCAGATCATGCAGCAGTCCTTCATAAAGCAGCAAGGCAAAACGGGCGTCACCGCAGCCAATAAAGCGGCCAAATTGCTGCACCTCATCTGTAACTTTACGGATATAAGTCATCAGCCTGTCCGTTTTCTGCAACTGTGCCAAACCACTTACCATTTGCAGGATATTGAGAAAATCATGGCGGTAGTATTGGATTAGTTTATTTACGGCCTCGTTAAGGTCATACATTTTAATCCCCTTCTTACCTCTCCTTAGCTTATTGCTAAGTCTTTTCCCCCATCACCCCAGCCGGTTATTTTGCAAATTGTCCCCACACACAAATACTAAAGCATAACAAATAAACCGGAGGTACACTCCGGTTTGTTTAATGAAAGTAAATGTTTAGACGGCTTCACCGTTGGTGTAAACACTGACTTGTTTTTTATCCCTACCTTTACGCTCAAAGGCCACAATACCGTCGACCAGGGCATAAAGAGTGTCATCTTTACCTCTGCCTACATTAATACCGGGATGTATTTTTGTACCGCGCTGGCGGACAAGAATACTTCCTGCAGTCACAGCTTGCCCTGCTGCGCGTTTTACTCCCAGATATTTAGGATTGCTGTCACGGCCGTTCCGTGAGCTTCCCACACCTTTTTTCTGTGCAAATAACTGCAGATCCATTAACATCAGGTTCACCTCCTATTCGTCACGCACTTGCAAATACTCCGGGTAACTTTTCTCCATGGAGACCAACCCTACCAGTGTTCCTTCAGCCAAAAGAGCAGCTTTTTCCCGCACGCTTTCCGGCAGATCCTGCGGCATGTCCAGGTCGAAATACCCGTCGCGAATTTCTGCTGCTAATTCCAGCTGCAAAAGTTTTTGCAAGCTAAAATAAAGCGTTTGTACCAGTGCTGAAACCCCGGCACAAACAATATCTTCTCCCTTGGGTGCACTGCCGGAATGCCCTTTGACCTGAAGACCGGTAATGTGGCCGCCTGTCCTTTTAACACGGACATGAATCATTTAAAACTATGCCTCGATTTTTTCGATCTTCACCCGGGTATAAGGCTGGCGGTGACCCTGTTTGCGCCGATAATTCTTTTTGGCCTTATATTTAAAGACGATAATCTTTTTGCCTTTGCCGTGGCTCATCACTTTAGCCCGGACAAGTGCTCCCTCAATATAAGGCTTGCCAACCTGCAGCTTATCGTCTTTTTTAACCGCTAAAACCTGGTCAAAATCGACAACTGCCCCTTCTTCGGCCGGCAAAAGCTCCACATCCAGCACCGTACCTTCCTCGACACGGTACTGTTTGCCGCCTGTTTCAATAATGGCATACATAATTTTCACCTTCCTCCTTCAGACTCGCCGGTACAAGGTACTAAAGACCAATGCGGCACTTAGTTTTTAACCTCTACCGTGCGGTTGCGGCGGTCGCTAGACTATTCTAGCACAGGGGCGCCTATTTTGTCAATTCATACGATTTTTGCCCGGGCAAAAGTTTTTGCCACTTCCTGAATCTCCACAGTAATGGTTTCACCCACATAAGCACCGCCCGACTGCACATCAATAACAAAGCCGCTAATACGGGCGATGCCGTCATAAGGATTATTGGCATGCGGCTCCTCCACCTTAACTTCATAACGTTCTCCCACGGAAACCGGGTAAGCCACCTTTTGCACTTCTGCCAGGGTGCCAAACGCCAAAATTTTATATTTTTCTACATGCATGGTATCACTACCGCGAATAAAAATAGCTTTGCCAGTTTCTTCTTCAAGTTTACGCAAGTATGAACCGTTAGGGCCAATCATCAGTCCGGCCACGCTATGGTGAAGTTCAACCAGCACTGCTTCAGCATCCAAACCGTCTAAAAAACTGCGCAGTTGGCGTTCTGTACGCGCACTGACCACATCTGCCGCTAAAACTTTACCGCGGCCGTTACAATAAGGACAGCTTTGCTGCAGTACGGCATCAAGGCCCTGCCGTGCTTTTTTCCTGGTCATTTCCACCAAGCCAAGATTTGTAAAACCCAACACATGAGATTTAGTCCGGTCCAGTTTACTTTTTTCCATTAATGTATCTAAAACTTGCTTCGTATGCTCTTCATTTTCCATATCAATAAAATCAATAATAATGATGCCCCCGATATCACGCAGGCGAATTTGTCGCATAATTTCCGCTGCTGCTTCCAGGTTGGTTTTCAGGACAGTATCCGCCAGATTGGTTTTACCGGTATACTTGCCTGTATTGACATCAATGACAGTGAGGGCTTCGGCGTGATCGAAAACAAGGTACCCACCGCAGTTTAACCAGACGATACGGGACAAAGCCCGCTCTATTTCCGGTTCAATGCCGTAAACATCAAAAATAGGTTCACGGCCACAGTAACATTCCACCCTGTCTTTCAGGGAGGGATCAATAACATCTAATGTTTCCAAAATCTTTTCATACTCATAACGCGTATCTACAATTAAACGGTTAATTTCATCGGTAAAAAGATCGCGAAGAATACGATAGATTAAATCAAGATCCTGGTAGATCAGGCAGGGAGCTTTTCGCTGCCGGTAACGAGCCTGCAGGCGCTCCCACAAAGGCAGTAAAAAATTTAAATCCTGCTGCAAAACAGCTTCTTCTTCACCCTCAGCTACGGTGCGCACAATTAAACCCATATTTTCCGGGCGCATTTTGGCCACAATTTGCCGCAAGCGTTCCCGCTCTTCCGCCCCTTCAATGCGCCGCGAAATACCTATATAATCGGCGGTTGGCATTAAAACCAAATGCCTGCCGGGAATGGTTATTTGACGGGTGAGGCGGGCGCCTTTACTCCCAAAGGGCTCTTTAATTACCTGTACCATAATTTCCTCGCCGGGACGCAAAAGCTGTTCGATAGATTTTTTTGTCTTAACATCGCCTTCCTTAGCTTCCACAACAGCATCATCAACATAAAGAAAGGCATTGCGCTCCAGCCCTATATCCACAAAAGCCGCCTGCATCCCCGGCAAGACGTTTGCCACCACGCCTTTATAAATATTACCCACTACCCGCTGGTGTACCGGCCGCTCCAGATAGATTTCCACCAGCCTGCCGTCTTCAAGCACGGCAACACGAGTCTGTTTATTATCACAGTTGATAATAATCTGCTTTTGCATTGAAGAACACCTCTTTTTCTTTCAACAACACGGCCATGGGAGATTGCAGATAGGGTCCGGCGGCCAGTAACAGTTTCTGCCGCACAAGATCTGAACCGGCAGCAGGTATTTGTAACAATTCAAGCACCTCCCGGGGTTTTGTTCCTCCGGTACCGCCCATTGCCAGCAGCATTTCCAAACGGCCGGACGGCTTCAGCTCTAAACGATAAAGATACGGTTTGATATCAATTGTACTCACCTTCCTTTTTGTCCTGCGCACAATGGGTAAAGAAGCAGACTGCAGCAATTTTTGCACTCGCTCCGGCAGCTCCTGATCGTCCGGTACCTTTACCGACCATTCGGCTGCTTTCACGATACTCATTAGTGCCGGTGCCTTTTTAGGCACAACCCGCCACTGCAAAATTTCGAGCCCCGCCGGCAATTCTGCCTGCAAGGCAGCCATTTCTTTATCTGTAATATTTATAGCAAATTGAATATCAACATATTCACCCAGACTAGTAGCGCCCACGGGTAAGGCGGAAGCAAAAGCCATCCTGGGGTGGGGATTAAAACCTTGACTGTATACTAAAGGCAGGGAGGCGCGCCGCAGCGCCCGCTGCCAGGTCCGCATCAAATCTAAATGAGATAAAAAACGTAATGATTCTCTAAGAGCAAACTCAATCCAGATTCTCATTTATACATACTCCCCTGTTTTCTTTATCTAAGAGTAAAGCAATACCACAACCCAGGCATCCCTCCCGGCAATCCTTTGTCGTTTCTCCTTTTAAAGCACGCTCATATTCCCGCTGTAAAAAACGTTTACTGACGCCTGCATCTATATGATCCCAAGGCAGCGGGTCGGTCAAAGCATACTGACGCTGGGCACAAGCAGCCAAATCCAGGCCGTTTTCCGTAAAAGCTTGTTGCCATAAATCAAAACGGAAATGCTCATCCCAGCTATCCAGCTTGCAGCCAAGTTTTGCGGCACGTAAAATTACAGGCACCAGTTCCCTGCCGCCCCTGGCAATTGCCGCCTCCAGCAAGCTCATTTCTGCACCGTGCCACTGGAAATGTACTCCGGGCAGGCGCAAATGCCGGCGCAATAAATCCTGCCTGCGCCTGATTTCTGCCTCCGGTATTTGGCCAAACCATTGAAAGGGCGTATGCGCTTTAGGCACAAAAACAGAGGCAGAAACAGTTATCTGCGGTCTTCCCTTGCCGCCTGCCTGTTTATAAGTATTCAGTACCTGCTGCACTAAATGCACAATTCCCAGCAAATCATCATCGGTTTCCGCCGGCAAACCCAGCATGAAATAAAGCTTAATGTTTGTCCAGCCGGCAGCAAAAGCATCTCTGACGGCGGAGATTAGTTCTGCTTCTGTGATATTTTTATTGATCACATCCCGCAGGCGCTGTGTTCCCGCTTCCGGTGCAAAAGTTAAACCGCTTTTGCGCACCTGCTGCGACTGCCTCGCCAGGTCCTGGGAAAATGAATCTAAACGCAAAGAGGGTAAAGATAAAAAAACCCCCTCACCGGCCAAATCGGCAGACAAATCCTGAATCAATTCGCCAATGGCACTGTAATCTCCCGAACTCAATGAACTTAAAGCTACTTCTTCATAACCGGTGGAGCGCACCATTTTTTGCGCCATCTGCCTTAATGTTTCCTTTTTACGCTCCCGCACGGGACGGTAAATCATTCCCGCCTGACAAAAACGACAACCACGGCTACAACCGCGAAAGATTTCCAACACCAAACGATCATGCACAATACTGCCGTAAGGAACGACAAAATCTGTTGGGTAGTAAGCCTCGTCCAAATCGGCTACCACTGCACGCCGCACACGGGCCGGGGCTGAAGGGTGTGCAGGCGCAAGTTTCAGAAAAGTACCTGCAGCCGTCTGCTGCGCCTCATACAGTGAAGGCACATACACGCCCGGTAAAGCCACCAGGCGCAGCAGCCTCTCCTGCCGGGACAGGTTTTTATGTTCTTCCAAAACCTGAACAATCTCCGGCAGTACTTCTTCCGCGTCCCCAATTACAAAAAAGTCAAAAAAACCGGCTATAGGCTCCGGGTTAAAGGCACCGGGACCGCCACCCACCACCAGGGGGTCGCTTTCACTGCGGTCTGCGGCCAAAAGCGGAATACCTGCCAAATCCAGCATCTGCAGCACAGTAGTATAAGATAATTCATACTGCAGTGTCACTCCCACTAAATCAAAGGCTGCCAAGGGCGTTACCGTCTCCAGGGAGCAGAGGGGGAAATTTTCCTCCCGCATAATCTTCTCTAAATCTGCACCGGGCATGAAAACGCGTTCCGCTACCCATTGTGGTCGTTCATTTAATAAATGATAAAGTATTTTTAAACCTAAATGCGACATCCCTATTTCATACAAATCGGGAAAAACCAGGGCAATGCGCATGGTGCATTGTTCATGATTTTTTATTTGTGCATTAACTTCATTACCTAAATATCGCGTAGGTTTTTCTAGACGCGGTAAAATTTCTTGCCAAAAAATTTCCTTGTAGTTCTTCATGAGGCCTCCGCAAATCTTTTTGTTAACTATTTTTCCCTTTTATCATTTTAACATGAATACAGCTTATCCCTTCCTCAGCGGCAGGAAAGGTAAGAAAATTTACAGAATATTAAGCAATTTCTTTTTCCTGCAGCTCAGGGCAAACAAAAAAACCGGTTGTCTGATCTACAGCCGGTTTTCGCCTTTATGGCTGCAAAGTCTCCCTTGTATGCCGTGCCCATTACCCCCGTCACCGGTACTTTCTCCGCCTTTCAGTTTTATTATAATAAAAAATCCTGCATTTGTCAGGCTATTCCCTGGCTAAATTTAAGCTATTTTTTACGTAAAACTTTTTTCGCCTCGGCATAAATCCCTTTTTCCAGCACAGTACTCACCAGCTCATCTTCCGTCACTTCGCCTAAAATCCGCCCGCTTTTATCTACAATTAAAACATGATGATATTTTTTCATGGTAAAGCGTCGCAGTATTTCTTTCAGCGGCGTCTCCGGCAAAGTCAAAAGTGTAATTAAAGGCATAACTCCTTCCTCAAAAAGAATTTTCTTTTTTCTGCTCAAACCGCGTATAAAAGCGTACATGGCGGCACTGCGCTCTTTCTCTGCGGCAAAATATAAAAAAATTGCCGTGCCCAAAAGCGTCATGTGAAAATGACCCAGGTAAAAGAGATAGAGAGCAAGGACAAAAATAAGCACAGCCAGAATCTGACTAAGACGCACACAAAGCTCCGTAGCTTTTTGAAAACCAAGTGTTCCGCAAAGCTTGGCCCGTAAAATCCTGCCGCCATCCAAGGGCAGTGCCGGCAGCAGGTTAAAAAGACCCAAGGTCAGATTGCTGCGAATAAAAAAAAGCAGTATTTCGTTTTGCCGCCAGGAGGATACATTGGCATAAATGATGATACCTGCCGCTGCCAGGGCAAAATTAAAAAGCGGCCCGGCCAGGGACACCACTCCCTCCACCTGTGGATCCAGTTCCAGGGCATCTTCAATTTTAGCCACACCACCAAAGGGAAAAAGTTCAACTTCACCTACTTCCAAACCCTGCATCCGGGCCACCAGCAGGTGCACTACTTCATGGGCTAAAACCAGGCCAAAAATTATTATAGTTTCACTGACATAGCCGTAGTAAAGCAGCACAAAAACCAGCAAGATAAAAACCCAATGAAAACGAAAAGTTATCCCTGCCAGGCGCAACAGTTTCAAGTAGAGGCCTCTCCTTTAATCATTCTCAGTGAGAAATTTTTGTGGATCAACCGGCTGCTTATCTTCCCAAATCTCAAAATGAAGATAACTGTCTCCCTCTAAAGCCGCCGCCACTGTGGCAATTTCCTGACCCTGGGCCACTTCCTCGCCGGGAGTCACCATCGGGTCAGCTACCCGGCCGTAAATTGTTACCCGGCCGTTTTCATGTTGCAAATAAATGGTGGTGCCGTAAAGCTCATGCTCCTGCACCAAAGTCACTGTCCCGGCAAAGGCAGCATAAACAGGAGCGCCCGCTTCTGTAGTCACATCAATGCCGTAGTGCATTTCCACTCCTTGCCCGTCGGCAGCCGGGCGTGTACCAAAGGGACTGCTTAATACACCGTTAACGGGATGAACCATCGTTTCCTGGCCGGGCTCCTCCTCGATAGCGGCGGGATTGCCGGCAAAATTATCGGCGGAATTACTTTGATAATTTAGTCTGGGCGGGTACAAACTACCTAAAGACTGCATCACAGGCTTTGCCCGCTCCAGCCAGGCAGAGGGCTGGGAATTGGTAACTGTAAGCGTATAAACCCAGTCAACCACCCGGCCGGTAAAGTCGGAATTAAGCAAACTAATGGCGCCCAAAACTAACACGATTATAATGGCCACCACCGTCTTTTCAAACAGACCCTCTTTTAACTGCCGCACTAAAACCATTGGCAGACCGCGTGTTCCTTCACTAAAATTACTTAAGCTTACTTTATAAGTTTGTCGTTGCTCCAAACGCTGCCGCAAGTCGGAACGCGGTTTTTGCCGCCGTGTTCTATAATATTTCAAACTCCTCACCTCTTTGAGGTTTGTCCTTATCCATGTATATTAACCTGTCCCCCAACTTATGCTTTTCTCAACAAGAAAGACGCTTCACTTTTTTTGATGCGTATTTCCTTTCCTCTAGGGGTTGGTTGCCACCCCACAGGCGGCTGCATTCCTGACCACCCCGCAAACTTAAAGGGAACCGATAAAAAAACCACCCGCAAAAGGGTGGATTAAAACATGTATTTCTGTCGCCGCATCCCTATATTAAGAACAACCCCGATTGCCATCATATTCATCAGCAATGAACTGCCCCCATAGGACACAAAAGGCAGTGGCAGACCTGTAACCGGCATGATACCTATGGTCATCCCCACATTGATTAAAACATGAAAAGCCATCATGGTAGCGATGCCGATGCACACCAGTGTCCCGAAAGTATCCCGGGCCTGGGAGGCAACGCGGATAATCCGCAAAATCAACACTAAAAACAAAAAAAGCAGGATGACGGCACCAATAAAACCTGTTTCCTCGGCATAAGCGGAAAAAATAAAATCAGTATGCTGTTCCAGCAAAAAGCCAAGGTGGTTCTGTGTCCCTTCGGCAAACAGGCCTTTGCCGTACAAACCTCCCGACCCTACGGCAATCAGGGATTGAATAATTTGATAACCGTCATTTAAAGGATCACGATACGGATCGGTAAAAATAATCAGCCGCATCTTTTGATAATCTTTTAAATTAAACCATAAAAGCGGTATACCCGCCGCCAGTCCCAGCCCAAGATAAGCAGCCAAATGTTTCACTTTCACTCCGGACATAAAAAGCATACCAATGAGAATCACAATAAAAACAATTGATGTTCCTAAATCAGGCTGGCGAAAAATAAGTCCCATGGGGATGGCCACATGCAGAAAAAAAGGAACGGCGCTAAAAAAACTGTCAAAATTTCCTTCCTGATCTGTTAAATGCCGGGCTAAGGAAATAATAATGGCCAGCTTGGCAAATTCGGAAGGCTGTAATTCAAAAAATTTTAAATCAATCCAGCGCTGAGCTCCGCCGGAGTCTGAACCAAAAAAAAGTACTGCTACCAATAAAATCATATTGGCAATATATATATAAGGAGCAAAACGATACAAATACGTGTAATCCAAATTTAAAATAATAATCAACATAATAAACCCGGCCCCAAAACGTATAGCATGGCGCTTAGTAAAATATAAGGGGTCGCCGGTGAAATTTACCGTCGTGCTGGTGATAATAATTAAGCTGATGGCAAAGATAGCCATCATTGTCAGTAAAAGCAACCAATCCAGGTTGCGCAGTAGCCTGCGATCAAACACTTTTCCACTCCCATCTTAGAAATAAGAAAAAAGAAGTGCAAGGTAACCCTTGGCACTTATAATTATACCGGAAAGTTAATCAGAGCGTAAAGCACAAGAAAAATCCTCACCAGGCAAAGCATGGTTTTTGTGTGATGATTTGATTAAGTATTAACGGAACGTTTAATTTTTTTCACGGCCAAATTAGCTTCCAAAACTGCAGTCCCCTCGGCATGATGCATGTTAATAACAGTATTGCTTTCATCGATTTCCATGTACTTTGAAATTACGGCAATCATTTCTTCCTTAATTTTATCAAGAAATTCCGGGGCTACACTGGCGCGGTCGTGGACAAGCACCAGGCGCAGGCGCTCCTTTGCCACTTCTTTACTGGGCTGTCTGCCGGTCAAAGCAGCAAGCAATGCTCTCAGGTTCATGGTCCACTTCCTTTCTACCCGCCTAAGCCGATGAATTTTTTCAAACGGCTAAAGAAGGATTGATTTTGATAAAAGTCCATAATAGGAACTGTTTCTCCAAGCAGCCTTCGCACTATATTTGTATAAGCTTTGCCGGCCGGGGAGTCATTGGCATTGGCGGCCACTTGCTCACCACGGTTGGTGGAAATAATAATTTTTTCATCGTCCGGAATGACACCGATTAAATCAATGGCCAAAATCTCCAGGATATCATCAATATCCAGCATATCGCCGCGCTTAACCATTTCAGGCCGCAGCCGGTTAATAATCAAATGAAAAGTTTTTATTTCTGCTGCCTCCAGCAGGCCGATAATGCGGTCGGCATCCCGAACCGCCGAAACTTCCGGCGTTGTCACAATCAGCGCCCGGTCCGCTCCGGCAATGGCATTACGGAAACCTTGTTCTATACCGGCCGGGCAGTCCACTAAAATAAAATCATATTCCTCTTTCAGCTCCAAAGAGAGCTTTTTCATTTGTTCCGGGCTGACGGCATTTTTATCGCGTGTCTGGGCAGCCGGCAAAAGAAAAAGATTTTCAAAACGCTTATCCCGGATTAAAGCCTGTTTGACCCGGCAGTGTCCTTCCACCACATCCACCAAATCATACACAATCCTGTTTTCCAGGCCCATTACTACATCCAGATTTCTCAAACCTATATCTGCATCAATCAATACTACTTTTTTCTTGGCCAGTACCAAGCCTACTCCAAGATTGGCAGTCGTTGTTGTTTTTCCTACCCCGCCTTTACCAGACGTAATAACAATAACTTCCCCCATGGACTTTCTCCCCTTTTTGCACTATGTATTTTATTTGGCTGTTATGGCTGCAATCATTATGCGCAAATCCTGCACATACGCATATTCAGGCTGATCAGGCAGATCGGCATGATCAGGCGCCCGGGAAATAATATCTGCAATCCGCAGCTGTGTGGGCGCCAGTCGCAGGGCAACAACAGATGCCGTCCTGTCACCGTTCATACCGGCATGAGCAATACCCCGCAGAGTACCAAAAACATAAATATCACCGTCTGCCGCTATTTCCGCCCCCGGGTTCACATCTCCCAGGACGATGACATGGCCGGGGAAACGAATATACTGGCCTGAACGTAATGTCCGTTTAATCACAAGTGCTCTGCCTTCTGTAAAACCGTCCAAAGCCAAATCTTCCATCTCCCCTTGCCGCTTGGCGGAAGTTACAGCAGGACCTCTCTCCTGGCTGCTAAAAATATCTTTTAAACGCAAGCGGCTGTTTTTGGTGATTGTTTCCATTAAAGCTTCCCTTTCCTCGTCCGTCAATTCCCTGTTACCTACATCGATGCTTACAGTTGCATCACCAAAAAAGGAGGATCTTTGCTGAAGCTTGGCGGCCAGATCGGAAAGAATCTCGGCAAAATCCGCATCCTCTAAACAATAGATGGTAACTCCCTCTTTTGTCCCTTTAAATTCCACAGCATATTTGTTCATAAAAGTCCTCCGCTACCACATACACTCTTCATTACCTTTTCGGCATATAGCGGCATTTTCCTGCCAGGATGTAAAATAAACGACAATGGTTCAATAAAAAGGAAAAACGCTCCCGGGAGCGTTTTTTTACATTTCCTCATTGCCTTCAGGTATATCTTCGCCATAATATGCTTCAAAGATTAATTTAGCCGTAGGTACGGCGGCATCGCCGCCCAATCCCCCATTTTCCACCACGACGGCCAATGCTATCTCCGGCGCTTCTGACGGAGCATAACCCACAAATAAACTGTGCGAAATTTTATTGGGTCCTGCTTCCGCCGAACCGGTTTTACCGGCAACTTTTACCGGTAACGTCCGTAGGCTGGAGCCGGTACCACCCGGTTCAGTAACTGCTTCCAGGCCCCTGTGGATAATTTCCCAATGCTTTTGCTCATAATCAAGCTTCTTTAGTATTTCCGGCTCCTGCACGAAAATTACCTGGCCGGTATAATCGGTAATTTCTTTCACCAAGTGCGGCCGGTAGTGGATCCCGCCGTTGGCCAGCATGGCACCGTAATTAGCCAGCTGCAACGGGGTAATGGCATGGCCCTGACCGATGGCGGCGGACAATACATCCCCGGGCATAAAATCACTTCTTGTTTCCGGTGAGTTGATGAGTCCGGGCACTT
>JGI24708J26588_10000508_pt1 | contig 31711 bp, 34 predicted proteins | sample BioPla1DNA2_FD_26588 | JGI IMG/M metagenome (IMG submission 26588) | reverse complement strand
TTTTTTATTGTCTAGTTTTAGAGAAGCTGGACATCGTTAATGACCAGATTGAACTCGCAGTTCAAGTAAGCGGCTGCCCTTCTGCACATGAGCATCCGCTCCAGAAAGATCTCGAAGTATTCCATAATCGATGTGTGTTCCGTTTCAATTGTAATCCGGAGCACAATGGCACGCTCCACTTCATTCACATCTAGGAAAGACTTGACTACAGCGTAGTTTACCCGGTCATGAATGTCAAAGTTAATTTTATCCTGAATGCGCACCCTAGTGCGATGGACGTCCGATTTATCGGCCAAGATTAGGGCGGCCGCAACTTCATTGACCGGTTCACCTACCTCTTCCTCGTGGTTCCCCACCGCGCTGAGAACCAAGCCTAGTTCATCAGCGGGCATGCCCATTTCACGCAGGATGGGTCCGATTAGAAGGGCACTGGAGGCCCCGTGATGGATCCGCCCCACGCAGTTGCCGATATCATGGAGGTAGCCGGCAATTGCGGCCAGCTCCCCCTTCCGTTCCGGGAAGCCCAAGCGGACTAAGATATTGTGGGCTATGGAAGAGACAAGATTAATGTGTCGATGTCCGTGCTCAGTGTAACCCATTGCCCTCAAATTGGAATCGGCCTGAAGAATGTAGGCCTGTAAATAGGGATGGCGCTTAATATCCTCAAGTGTAACGGTCATGGAAGCACCTCCTTTTGGGGCCAAAGGCCCCTTGTCTGCAGTTCATTATGGACATAAGCCACTAACTGCTCTGGTGTGAAACTGTCCGTTTCAACTATTAGATCCGCATTTTCGCGGGCATCAGCTAACATAACATGCTGTTCCTGGTACCTCTCAGGTCCCCAGCCGATCCTTTTTCTGGCTTTGACCGTTTCAAAGCGGCAGTTCAGCAGGATGAGGAAATCGGGTTCAAGCCTCCGCCAGGTGGTTTTGCTCACCGAATGCTCTTGGGCGAAGCTGCGCGCATTATAACCCAGCCCGCGCAGGCCTGTCTGGAGCGTAGTTTTCCCGGAAGCACAGACGCCAACCACGACTATCAGCGGTACCTGTTTCAATTCCCTCACCTCGGTTAACAGGGATAGGAAACAAACATTTTTCTAATGCCTAAGTCATCGGACCCTTCCACAACGGTCAGTGCCGCCACCACCATGTCATCCTGCGGCTTGCCTTGGTCAAGTTCGACGGCATGCTCCAAACACCTATTCACCAGTTCCTGGACGGAAGCGCTTGTCTGCAGCTGCTCATACACCCAATCGTAGCTGAAGCGACCTTTACCGCCGTAGCGTCCGGCATGGATCACGCCATCGGTAAATCCCAACAAAACGAAACCCCTACGCAATTTGAATTGGGTTACCGCAGGCCGGATCAACCGGCGTACCCCAATGGGGTCCACAGGAGAATCGAGGCAGTGGGTGCCATCCCTGCTGCCCATAATAACGGGTGTGTTGGAGTTGCGGGAAACGACAAAACAGTCGTGATCCAAATCAGCGGTAAGGATAGTTGCGGTGGCAGAAACTTGTCCATCGCGAAAGGCATAGAGCTGATCGTTAATGACACGCATCACAGCCCCGTCCCTGGCTCCGTCCTCGATCAGGCCGGCCGCTTTAGTAGCTATCATGTGACTGGTCCGTTTCGCTGCACGCCCGGTACCCTGGCCATCCACTATAACCACCGAAAGGCCGCCCCGGGGCCGTTCCACGATTTCGACCGAATCGCCGCTCACCCCCGTGGCGTATTTTCCCACTTTTGCCACGGCAACACGAATTTCCATCTTAATCCCATCCTAATTTTTAGTTCCATTCAAATTCGTTAACCGCCCGCAGCCAATATTGGGGAATATCATCCTTGTACTGGTCCGCATCAAGCATAAAGGTCAAATAGACGATGTTTTCACCCCGCTGGAAAAAGACGGAGCGGAACATCACTTCTTTACCGTGGGCCCCAGTAGCCCGAAAGGCGTAAAAGTGGGCCTTGAGGTTATTGGAGGTTGTAATCTCCTTGTCATCTGTAACCTTAATGTCTTTCAGCACCGGTTTGAACCGGGCAGCTGCACTTTCCTTAACAGCCTGAACATCCATCCCCGGCTGGTGAACAACCTCCATCGTTATGGCACCATCAGCAAATACTATCTCCAAAATCTCCACTCCAAAGACGGAACGGTTGACATAAATCTTCCGCTGCAAAGGCGTCTGTGGATTGTCTGGAGTCGATGGGATAACTACACTAAAAGCCGGTTTGTCAACAACATACCACCAATAATCAGGGTGATCGTGTTTGTAGAAGGTTCCTGCCTGAACCTGACTGCCCGCTGCTAAGAGAAGAACAACCACTGCNATGATAAGTGATTTACGCACTGCAATCCCCTTCCTTATTCTTTTCTTCTAGAAGAAAACCACCATAGGGTGGTTTTGCAGTGCGGGTTGACCCCGCTTGAGTCAGCTATTATCTAAACTTGAAAGAAATAGCGAACGTTACTTGACCACGCTTCCAATCCCAGCCCGGGAGATTTTGACCTCTACTCCCTCAGCTATTTTCAGAACTACATGATCTTCCTTCAATTTGGCCACTTCACCGTGAATACCGCCCAGCGTGATAATCTTGTCACCTTTCTTCAAGGAGTCAAGCATCTCTTTTCTCTGTTTTTGCTGCTTTTGTTGGGGCCGCCAGATCATGAAATAAAAAAGCACACCAACAATGATGAATGGCGTAAATAGACCGATCAGCCCCTGTGCTCCTGAAACTTCTGCCTGTAAGAACATAAATTTACCTCCTCATTCAAAGCTTACTCTACTACTTTTCTACCTAGTGAAGCCGGATCCTCTATTTTTCTCCCTGAAAACGATGTAAAAACTCTCTACTAAATTCTACTAAAGCATCCGCTTTTATGGCTGCCCGAATGTTTTTCATGAGGCGCATCAAAAAAGCAATGTTGTGGATAGTAGTTAAACGCATTCCCAAAACCTCATTCGTTTTCAGGAGATGCCTGATATAAGCCCGGGAAAAATTCTGACAGGCATAGCACTCACAGTCCGCCTCGATGGGCTTAAAGTCCCTCGCAAAGGGCTGGTTGCGAATGGTCATATTCCCCTGCTCCGTTAGGACCATACCGTGTCTGGCCAACCTGGTGGGCCAAACGCAGTCAAACATGTCCACACCTCGCAGTACCCCTTCCACCAAACAGTCGGGCGAGCCAACTCCCATCAGGTAGCGGGGCTTATCTTTGGGCATAACCGGGATCAGATTATCCAGCACCTCATACATCAGCTCTTTTGGTTCACCTACGCTCAAGCCGCCTATGCCGTAGCCGGGAAAATCAAGTTCCATCAGCTCCAGCGCACTTTCACGCCGCAGATCGGGGTACATGCCGCCCTGAACAATGCCAAACAGAGCCTGATCGGCACGAGTATGAGCTTGAAGAGAACGCTTAGCCCAACGCGTTGTAAGATCCTTCGACTGGCGAACATATTCCCTGTCCGCCGGATAGGGAGCACATTCGTCGAAAACCATGGCAATATCTGCGCCCAGCGCCATCTGAATCTCCATTGACTTTTCCGGGCTGATGAAATGCTTGGACCCATCCAGATGGGAGCGGAACTCCACGCCTTCTTCCGAGATCTTGCGCAGCGGACCCAAGCTGAAAACCTGAAAACCACCGCTATCAGTGAGGATTGGCCGCTGCCAAGCCATAAATGAATGGAGGCCGCCTGCCTCCTCTACTATGTCATGTCCGGGCCGTAGATAGAGATGGTACGTGTTGCTCAGGATGATCTCTACGCCCAGCTCTTCCAGTTCAAAAGGAGCCATCGTTTTCACAGTGGCCTGTGTACCCACCGGCATAAACACCGGGGTTTCGATTACACCGTGTTTTGTCTCCAGCCTGCCAAGGCGTGCTCTTGATTGTGTAGATTCCTGTAATACCGAAAATTTAACTGGCACCCATTAACCCCTTTCACACAAGCAACATAGCATCGCCGAAACTGAAGAAGCGGTAGCGCTCCTTGACGGCGTGCTCATAAGCTGAAAAAATAAGTTCCCGCCCGGCAAAAGCTGAAACGAGCATCAACAAGCTTGACTTGGGCAGATGAAAGTTGGTGAGCAAAGCATTAACGGTTTTGAACTTGTAGCCGGGATAGATGAAAATATCAGTCCAGCCGCTACCTGCCACGATAGAACCGTCAGAGCCAGACACAGTCTCCAAAACCCTGACACTGGTCGTGCCAACTGCAATGACCCGCCCGCCGGCCTGCCTGCGGGCATTAATGGCCTGGGCAGTTTCTGCACTGATGTGGAAATACTCCTCGTGCATCACGTGCTCTTCTACCCTTTCAGCCCGCACAGGCCGAAATGTACCTAGGCCAACGTGGAGCGTTACAAATTCCACGCCCGTGCCCAGTGCCCTGATCTCGCCCAAAAGATCTTCGGTGAAATGGAGCCCAGCTGTGGGAGCAGCCACAGAACCGGAATGCTCCGCATACACCGTTTGATAGCGTTCCGGGTCGGAAATTTTCGTCTGGATGTAAGGCGGTAGGGGTGTCTCCCCGATCTTCTCCAGAACAGCTTCAAAGTCCCCTTGACAATCAAACTGAACGAGCCTGCCTCCACTCGGCATGTTTTCCAGCACGAGACAGGATAGTTCAGGGGAAAACTCTATTTCCGCGTCTACCCTGGCCCTTTTCCCCGGCTTGACCAAAACCTCCCAGCGATCTTCGCCATGGGGCCGCAGAAGCAGGATCTCAACGGGACGACCGTTTGCCCTATTTACCCCGAAAAGGCGAGCAGGAATTACCCTTGTGTCGTTAAAAACAAGCACGTCCTCCGGACGAAGATAGGACAAGATGTCGCGAAAGCGTTTGTCCCAAAAAGAGTTACTCCCCCTGTCCACGACGAGCAGTCTAGACTCATCGCGGTGCACAAGGGGGACTTGGGCAATCAGTTCATTTGGAAGTTGAAAATCAAAATCGTCTACTCTCATCTACCCAACCTAAAATCATCTTTGATCTCTGCCACGATGGGAAAACTCACCATACTCTGCTTAGTCCACTGGACAGGTGTTAATACTCCCCGGGGAAGCTGCGCTTGAACCACATGATCTTGCCGTGCACTGCCATAGGGAATGCTGGCGTAGTCTGGAACATCAACCATCGTCAGGCGAACTTCGGTACGGGGAGGAATGGCAAACTGGGCCGGCAGGTGAATAGCCAAATACCTGCTGGGTGTTATCCCCGCTAATCTAGCCTCGTTAATCACCGAGTAGGGTACCTGTAAGATGCGCACGTCCGCCAAACGAACTGCACCAAAAACCTCTTCCACCATTCTCTGTAGTTCAGAATAGGTGCCTCCCCCTTGCAGCTCCCTGACCTGCCTCTCCCAGCCGTCACTAACAATACTACCTGGGGTGGCGATGGTGACCAAGACCTGTTTCTCGCCCAGCCCGAGATAGCCATTGGCCTGGAGGTAAGAGGTGATCTCCTGTAAGGCCTGCCTGATGTCGTTGCCTAACACATCCAGCTGGGAAGCCAGCTCCTTACCCTGCTGGTTGAGTCCATCGAGGGCGAGGACGGTATGCTCTGCGCTGATCTGCAGTTCGAGGCTGGGATTAACGTCAACCGTCATAATATACGCGGCAGTGGCTGAAGGAGCCTGCCGATTGGAGAGCATGGGCAGGCCACCTAGTACAGCAAGAAAGAGGGTAGCAACTAGTCCTGCCTGTAAGACGTTTACATAAGGTTTCCTTGGTGTATACCGGATCTCTTGGCCCACATGCATATGCTTTCTATAAGGGACCTTAAGGAATTCCCCGTCAGGAGTCATGACAATAACTTTATTCTTGGGAGCAATCTCCACAACAACCCCTCTATGCTTCACAGTGAATCCCTCCTTTTCACACCGGTCTATTTAAATATTCCTGCAGATGGGTAAAATCCCCGATCAAGACTAACGCAAGAGTGATTATGTACTTCCTCTGCCGTTCAAGTGTCTTGCGGCTTACGTTCACCCGCTGCTCCAGATCCTTTAGGGGAAGCGATTTCTTCCGAGTTAGGTAAGCCAAAAGTTCGGGATCGCTAACTAGTGTCTTCGCCACTACTAACGCCCGATCCCGGGCATCCCGATGTTTCGGTGATATTTTAACCAGCTCAGAAAACCTAATCCCATAGTTGCTTAAGAGTTGATCCAGGCGGAAAATTTCCTCCCGGCGCTCCTCAGCTTCCTCCTGCAGCTGCATCACCGCATGGGCTTCCTTTGCTTCTAGCCTCTGAATTACTCCCTCTTCATTATCCTCGTCTTCAAAACTGGAGAGGGGTATTTCATCCGTCCGCCGGGCCTGACGCCGGAAATAGTCTACTAGGCGGCGCTTAATAACAAGCTCGGCGAAACTGAGAAAGGAGGCACCCCCATCGCTGTTGTAAGAGTCGATCGCTTCGTTAAAGGCAATCATGGCTATACTTGCTTCATCATCCCTGCCCAACACTAAATACTTGCGGCAGGAGTTAGAAGCGACCCGCAGGAAAAAGGGACGGTAATCGTACAAAATCTGTTCTCTGGCCCTGGCGTCTCCTGCCTGGGCAGCAGCAACCAAATCGGGTAATTGGACTTCTTCTTGTTGTACTTGATAGGCGGCATCTGTTGTCATTGCTCAACCTCCCCCCCGTTGACATGTTTCGCTGCAGGTAATCCAGAGATGGCGGTTACTCGTAACCAAACTCGCGCAGTGCTCCGGGCTTATTTCTCCAATCCTTTTTAACCTTAACCCAAAGGTCGAGATAGACCTGGGTATTTAAGAGGCGCTCGATCTGCTCCCGGGCGCTGATACCCACTTCTTTTAACATACGGCCGCCCTTACCGATCACAATTCCCTTTTGGGAATCCCGTTCCACGTAAATGGTGGCCCGGATGCGGATCAAGTTCCTTTCCTCATCTTCTTCGATCTGATCCACATCCACCGCAATGGAATGGGGTATTTCCTCTTCGGTGCGTACCAGCAGTTCTTCCCGGATAAACTCGGCAACTAGGATTCTTTCAGGTTGATCAGTCACCCAATCCTCAGGGTAATACTGGGGCCCATCCTCTAAACGTTCAATTATGGCCTCTTCCAGTTGATCCAGGTTAGTTCCCTCCTGGGCTGATATGGGGATTACCGCTGCAAAGTCGCGCTTGGCAGCAACTTCCCGTAAAAAAGCATCGTATTCGGCGGGATCGATTCTATCCATTTTGTTCACCGCAAGAATAACGGGCTGTTCAACCGGAGCAAGTTCTCGCAGAATGTGTTCATCTGCCGCAGTCCAACTGCCCATTTCCACCAGCCATATCACTACATCAATGTCTTCCAAAGCTCTAAACGCGCTTTTCACCATGTATTCCCCCAGCTTGTGCAGGGGTTTATGCAGTCCAGGCGTATCCAAAAAGACTACCTGGGCGTGGGGTCTTGTCAGCACGCACTGCACCGTATTGCGTGTAGTCTGGGGTTTGTTTGATACTATGGAAACTTTGAAGCCTAGCAAAGCATTGAGCAGGGTAGACTTGCCTACGTTAGGGCGTCCCACTACCGCCGCAAAACCTGATTTATATCCGGTCTCCATCATTTTCCCCTTTCACATTCATATCCCGTCTTGTAAAGGCACCGGGTAGAAGCTCGCCTAACGTGGTCTTTCTAATCTCACCCCTCAAGTTGCCAAGGTAGACTGGAGTTTCAGGAGCAAAAAACTCCGCCATCACCTGACGACACACGCCGCAGGGAGTAACCGGCTGGACAGTATCTGCCACGACCGCTAGAGCGGTGAAGTCCAGTACCCCTTCCGATACAGCTTTGAAAATCGCAGTCCGTTCTGCNCAGTTAGAAGGGCCGTAAGCAGCGTTTTCAATGTTGCAGCCCAAAAAGGTACGTCCATCCTTGGCCAGCAGCGCCGCCCCAACTTTAAACCCAGAATAGGGTGTATAGGCGCGCTCCCGTGCCTGTATAGCTAGTGCCATTAACTGTCGTCCTTGCGTCATTTCTCAGCCTCCCGTCAGGCTCTAATTTGGAAAAACAAAAGGGTAATCAAGGTGCCAACAAGGGCACCTGTGACAACCTCCAACCAGCTGTGGATTTTTCCTTCGATTCTGCTCTGGGCTACTAAAGCCGCCAGGGCATAACCTGCGAAAACGGGCAGTCCTCTGCTCGTCTCCCAGATGGCAGCGGCCAAAGCAAACGCAACTGCGGCATGGCCCGAAGGCATTCCACCCCGCAGGAGCTGCTCTCGGCCAAGACCAGCTTTCCAAGCAATGATCACTAGAACAACGGTAACAAGTGTCAACACGATAAGATAATGCAGGGGAATAGTCTGCCGAAAAATAAGTGCATCTAGGCGGAGAAGATAATCGATGAAGACCAGATATCCCACGGCCACAGAGGTCATGGCAGCGATGAGAACTGCCCCGGCGGAGATGTTTTTGATCAGCCCAGCCCAGGGATGGAAATCGGGTGAAACGAAATCGACCACTTCTTCCACCGCAGTATTAATCATCTCACACATGAGCATCACACCAATGGTCAATACCAAGGCAAGCATTTCCAAACGGGAGACGCCGAGAACAGTGGCAAAGATAACTACCAGTAGGCCGATGGCAATATGGATCCGCATATTCCGCTCACTCCGCGCCACATGGACAATGCCCTGCACGGCGTCGTTGAAACTGAATAAAATAGGCCGCTTTTTCACATCCTCATCTCCCTAAACCGAGCTTGGCCAAAACCTCCTCTTCTCTAGCGCGCATGGCGCTCTTGTCTTCTTCCGTTTGATGGTCGTAGCCTATTAGATGAAGAAGCCCATGGACGGCCAGGTACAGCACCTCTCGCTCCAGCCCATGTCCATATTCTTGTGCTTGCTCAGCTGCCCTCTCCAATGAAATGACAATATCACCCAAGATATACGGCAGCTCCAGCGGAAGATCATCATCCTGCGGAAAAGACAGGACATCAGTAGGCTCATCTATTCCTCGGTACTGATCATTCAGGCCGCGGATCGTTTCATTGTCGACAAAGGAAAGACTGACTTCCGCCTCAGGATCTAGACTTTCCAGCTCCGCTGTTGCCTCAAAAGTCCGTTCGATCAGGGCAGCAAACTCAGCACTCTCAGGGGCACCATACTCATCATTTATCAGTATTCGCATCCTTGGCTCGCTTCCCTTCAATGTCCTCTTTGGTGATCTGCTCAGGGTATTCCACCCTGGCATGGAACATGCTCACAATGACTTTCACAAAGGCGTTGGCAATTCTATCCATATCCTGGAAGGTGAGATCACTTTCATCAAGCTCGCCCGAATTCAAGCGGTCTTTGATAATCTTCCGCACAATAGCTTCGATCTTCCCTGGATTTGGTCTGGAAATGGAGCGGACTGCAGCCTCGGTAGCATCGGCCAAGGAGACAATGGCCACTTCCTTGCCATGGGGTTTGGGCCCCGGATAACGGAAATCCCTCTCCTCCACAGTGCCCTCATCATTGGCCTCAGACGCACGGTGATAGAAATACCGAACAAGGTCGGTACCGTGGTGCTGGGCAATGAATTGGGTGACCGCAGGCGGCAGTTTGAACTCATTGGCAAGCTCAAGCCCATCTTTCACATGGGATGTAATAATCAACGTAGACAAGGAAGGTGCCATCTTGTCATGGGGGTTGTCTATACCCACCTGATTCTCAACGAAGAAATAGGGCCGTTTCAACTTACCAATATCATGGTAGTGGGCACCCACCCTAGCCAGAAGGCCATCTGCCCCAACCGCTTCCGCCGCTGCCTCTGCCAGGTTGCCCACTAGAATACTGTGATGGTATGTGCCGGGTGCCTCCAGCATCAAACGCCGCATCAAAGGATGATTGGGGTTGGATAGTTCCAACAACCGCAGTGAGGATGTAACCTTAAAGATACTCTCCAAATAGGGCAAAATACCAATGGCCATAATGGAGGCCAGAACACCGCTCAAGAGCCCAAGATAGCTGTTGTAAATCAGGTTAGTGTCCTTACTCAAAAGACCAAGGGTTAACATGAGCACAAGGTTAACCCCACCAACAATGAAACCTGCCCGCATCAGATCCCCCCGCTGGCTCACTTTCGAAACGCTGAAAATGGCCGTCAATCCGCCAATCAGGGCCAGGAGACCGATTATCCAGCTCAAGTCATTGATCACCGTCAGAAAAATCGCCATGATGATAGTGGCGATGGTGGCAACCTGGGAATCGATGAGCAGGGTCAAAAGTAGGCCTGTCAAGGCCGAAGGGTTTAAAAAGCGTGCGCCGCTCCAGGAGATAACGCTAAAAAGCTCGCCCAGGAGCAGCATTGTGATAAGGACAGAGCCTACCAGGGCAAGCAGTGGTTCGTTCTGAAGCACATCAGAACGGTTTTGATATAGATAAGTTCCACCCAAAACAAGCAGAATCGCTGTCAGGAGAATGACTCCCAGCACAGCACCGTAATCCCGACCAGTCTTAAGGAGGCCAACATCACGGAGCAGCTCTATATGCTCGGGCCTAACAACGTCCCCCTTGCGAACAATGACTTCCCCTTTCATGATCAACACCGGTTCAACTGAATCCACCGCAGCCTGCCGGGCCCGATTTACCTTTTCCGTATCAAGGACCAAATTAGGTTGAATAAGCTGCCTACCGATGATGGTGCCCGCTTCCTGTAGGGCTGGTGCTAGCCGTACATCCTCCACACTAGCCTCGAAGTCGTCCCTTGCATCACGCAGGTCGTCTTCATGGATAGGCTCTTCCATCGTGGCCAGAACTAGGGTTGTGAGTGTCTGGGCAAACTGGTCAAACTCGGGCAGGGTTAAGTTCACAACTGCTTCGATGGTGGACAAGGGAAGCTCCATTTTCCAATCGCGAATGAGCCGCCGGTCGATTTCTGAAACGGTCAAGGGCTCCTTCGCCCCTTCCTCCTCGCCCATTTCTTCTGCTACACCGAGGCGCAGCAGATTGAGTACACCCGTGATGTTTTCTTCCACTCGCAGGACGATGGTGGGGTTGAGCACGTAGTATTCAGGATCCTCGCTCACCTCCAAAAGCGTTTGGCGGGCCGCCTCTTCCTTCCGTTCCTCCGTTTTCCTTTGATTAACGGCTGTAATGGGGGCGGCCAAATCCTTCCGTGCCACCTGGCCCACTTCCACCATTACTCCCATGGGCAGGGCATCAAAAACCAAAATGGCGGCTAGGGCAACAAAAACAATGCCCCCCAGCAGCCACTGCTTAAAGGTGCTCTGTTCCTGAATTCGCTTCCTGAACTGCAGGAAACTGTCTTTACTTTTCCGTTTCACCTTGCTCCCCCTCATGCCACGATTCGTACAACTCGTAGGCTTCAATAATTCGCTGCACTAAAGGATGGCGAACAACATCGTTCTCATTCAGGTAGCAAAAACCGATACCTTCCACATCTCTCAAGATCTTCTGGATCAAAATCAGGCCCGATACTTTGCCCGGAGGCAAGTCTACCTGCGTGATGTCCCCGGTTATAACCGCTTGGGAGCCAAAACCAAGGCGGGTTAGGAACATCTTAATCTGCTCCGGAGTACAGTTTTGGGCCTCGTCCAATATAACAAAGCAATCATCTAAAGTCCTACCGCGCATGTAGGCCAAGGGGGCAACTTCAATGATTCCCCGCTCCCTATACTTCATATAAAGCTCTTGGCCCATAATGTCATACAGGGCATCATAAAGGGGTCTGAGATAGGGATCCACCTTATCCTGAAGGTCGCCTGGCAGAAAACCTAGGTGTTCCCCTGCTTCCACCGCTGGGCGCGTCAGAATGATCCTGTCCACATCCTTACGCCGCAGAGCTGCCACTGCAGCGGCCATGGCCAGGTATGTTTTGCCCGTACCGGCAGGTCCAATGCCAAACACTATGTCACTTTCAGAAATGGACTTGACGTAACGCTTCTGCCCTGCGGTTTTGGGCCTAATTTGCCTTCCCCTATGGGTTGTGACTATAACTTCTGAACTCAATTCGCGCAGCAAGGAGAAATCACCATTCTTACTCAACCTTATGGCATAATAAACATCGTGACTGGTTAGATTCGGACCAAGAGACGCTATGTTCTCCAAAATCAAATGGGCCTGCTCTACCCGTTGAGCCGACCCGCTGATCTGGAGTTCTAGACCCCGCGGAACAATTCTTACCTCACAGGCGGTCTCAATCAAACGCAGATGCTCGTCCCTTTTGCCGCTTACAACCTGAGCCTGCTCATTACTGCCAAGGCGAAATATTGTACTAACCAGATTAACATCCTCCCATAACGTCTTATGCCCTTATTATAAGCAAAACAACAGTGAAGTGCAAATTATTGGTTCAAAAACAGACCGATCTCCTGCTCTGCCTCGACCTTAAGCGTAACCCTGATTCCATCTTGATCTCCCATGGGTTCCACAATCCCATTCTCGCTACGAACCTCATCTGGGTCTAACCCCTGCTGCAGCAGACTATCCCAGGCAAGGGCACGGGCTTGGACCTTTGCCGTTTCCAGTGGAACGGGAACAGGTTGATGCTCGACCGCCCAATAATCAACCCGACTGAAGCCCAAGGGAACCATGGCTCTGCCAAGGGATAGCCACCAGTCTTTCCTGTCGGCCAGGTGAGTCTCAGGGGAATAGCTCTTGCCGAAGGGAATGGTCCAGGGTCCGATTGTAACAAGGAACTGCAGGCGGCGTTCACCCGTTTTGACGGGCTGCCAAACGACTAAGGGAGCTTCCCCTACCGCCTGGTACCAGACTCTAGCCCTCACAATACCTTCCGCCGAACCAAACTGTTTCTGTCCCCTTCCGTCGTAATAAACCCCAGAAATGAGAAGATCGCCTGCCTGTACCGTATCCCCTTCCCTTACCTGAGCGGTGCCGCGCAGAACTAGAACCTGTGTGATCACCCCATCCCTTTCGGCAAAGATATGGCCCGCCGGTTTAGCCGCTCCCTTCGCCTCGCTCCTCTCCGCCACGGTTAATAGCGCCTTTACGCCCCTCAATTCAAGCTGGGCCCAAACTAGGTTAGGAAACTTAAGCAAGAGCGCTTTTTCGATTTGGCGGGGCGCCAGAGACGCACGTCGTACCCCGGGCTTTACGCCCAGCTCCTGAACGGCCAGTTTAAGTTCGCTGAAGGACAGCATTTCCTCGCCGGCAATTTCAATCAGCCAGACGTAACTGCTGAGTTGAAGGATAAATACCAGGCACATGATCAAGCCAGCAATCAGCATCAACCTTCCCCGTATCTGGCGCAGTAAAAAAGGCAACCCGTGCCTATCCAAGATGCAGATATTAATCCTGCTTCCCCACAAAAGGGGCCTCAGGCGGCGGAAATCCTTCACACCAACGCGGGCAAGCATCACCTCCGGCGTCCTGCGCTCCACCTCCCAGAGCACAATGCCCGCTTGAGCTATTTTACTGAGCAGCCGTTCTAAGCCGGGACCCCGCAGGCGCACCGTTACAAACCCCTGCCACCACTGCCAAAAGTACGCTGTCATTTCAGCATCACCTGCTGGATCTCGCCCGTAATCCTAATCTCAGAAGAGGAAAATGACTTTATCTGTAGGCCCGTACCCACCACTTCAATGACGCCTTGGAGGGAGTTAGCCTTAACACATGCCGTGTTATACTGCAACAGACCCTTGTGATTGGTGATCCTCGCTTCCATATTTCCCACTAGACTGACTATGGCATAGTCCATTAACGGCGCTGCGGGCAGTTCGAAAGTACGGGCGAATTTCTGCCTGAGACGATTCGTGGAGTTGGGCCCCATCCTCTTCCCCCCTTTTCTCCTAAATTTATGCAGCAAAAAAAAGGTTAGACCCTCACGGGATCTAACCTCGATCATTACATATATTCGCTTTAGCGATTGGGCCAAGGCCGTTTGGCCCTGGGGCTGCTCAGGATTTCGGACATGATCACTGCCTGGGCAAGATTCGGCCTCCATTTTACCGAGGGAATCTTTCTCCCAGCCTGGGATACGGGTTCCAGCTCCTCCAGAACCTTCGTTTCAAACTCCANCTCATCGAAAATGCTCGGCATTCGCTCCGGCGATTGGGGTTTCGTGTCCCTCTCTGCCATCTCCTCGAACTGAGCCCGGTCTTCTTCGAAAAATACCGGTTCTTGTTCCGCTGCTTTCCTGGCCTCCTCTTTTTGAGCCAGCAGCTTAATGATCCCGCTGATGGCAGAAACCACAACATAAATCAATAACGCGAAGGTTGATGCATTCACTTAGTCCACCTACCGCGGTTCGTCTTTGCCTGTGGGGGAATCATCGTCAGGCCGGATGTCACCGATTTTGCGTCTCATTTCAGTATCTGCCATTAAATTCTGGAGCGAATAAAAATCCATTGCCCCTAAGTTTCCCTGACGGAGAGCTTCGGCCAAGGCTTTTGGCACTTCTGCTTCCGCTTCCACAACGCGAGCCCGCATTTCTTGAGTGGCTGCTCGCATTTCCTGTTCGCGGGCCTGGGCAGCAAAGCGCCGTTCAGCCGCCTTTGCCTGAGCGATGTTTTTATCTGCTTCCGCTTGGTCCATCTGGAGACGGGCACCGATGTTCCTGCCCACATCCACGTCGGCAATGTCAATGGACAGAATCTCAAAGGCCGTACCTGAATCGAGACCCTTCTGCAACACCACTTTTGAGATCGTGTCAGGATTTTCCAGAACCTCAGCATGGCTCTTGCTCGAACCAACGGTTGTAACAATACCTTCGCCTACACGGGCGATGATGGTGGCTTCACCTGCACCGCCAACCAACCTTTCAATGTTGGCACGCACAGTGACCCGGGCCTTAGCCTTTAGTTCAATACCGTCCTTAGCCACAGCTGAGATGAGGGGCGTTTCGATCACCTTCGGGTTTACACTCATCTGGACTGCCTCTAATACATTTCTCCCAGCCAAGTCAATGGCGGCTGCCCGTTCGAACGGTAGGGGTATATCAGCGCGATGAGCCGCGATCAGGGCGTCTACAACATTGTCAACGTTACCACCGGCCAGATAGTGGGCTTCCAGCTTGTCAATAGTCGTTTCCACACCGCCCTTCTGCGCCTTAATAAATGGCAGAATGATCCTGCTCGGCGCAACTCTGCGGAGCCGCATACCGATCAAGGTAACAATTCCCACGTCTACGCCAGCGGCTAGTGCCGAAATCCAAAGTCCAACCGGAACGAAGGTGAAAAACACAACCAGAAAGACAACGATCAGAATCAGCAAGAAAAGCCAAGTCACATAAAAAACCTCCTTTTAGCCTTTTTCCTAGTTGATTTCCCTCACAACTATCTTTGAGCCTTCCACTTCTATAACTTCCACCAACCTGTCAACCTCAATAAAGCTGCCTTCTGAAATGACGTCATAGCGTTCTTCCCCTATGACCAGCGTGCCTGCTGGCCGCAGGGGCGTCAGCGTCCTGCCCCGCCGTCCCACTAAGTCGGATTTACCCTCACTGGCTCGATAGCCTTTCTCCTTAGACTCCGTGTGGGACAGAACCAAACCCTTCCATAACCGGGTCTTGCCTAAGCGACGCCAAAGCAGTATCAAGGCCACGATACTGGCGGACAGAGCGATAACCAGGCTCATTAATGCCAATTTCAAATCGCCGAAAACGAGCAGGATACTCCCTATCACGGCGACGATACCCAAAACACCTGTGACTCCAAAACCAGGGACAACAAAGATCTCAAGCAGCAGAAGAAGGATTCCCACTACAAAGAGCGCTATCTCCTCAAATCCTGCCAAACCCACGATGTACCGCCCCCCAAAAAACAGTGCAAGTGACACAACCCCTGCCGTTCCCGGCACTCCCCAACCAGGGGTGGTTATCTCTACAACCAAACCTAAAAAACCCAAGGTGAGCAGGAGGGAACTCATGGTCGAGTTAGTCACAAAGCGGGCAATGCTTTCAGCCCAGTGGGGTTCTAAGTGAATGAGTTCAAATTCATCGTAACCATAGTGGCCGAGGGCCTCATACCTATTCCTTGCCGTCACATCACTGAATCCCCATGATAGGGCATCAGCGGCAGAGAGAGTGAGAATTTTACCCTTTTCAACTAAGCCATCGATGGCCACATCTGCATCAACCATTGCCGCCGCCACCCGGGGATCTCGCCCACTTCTTCCTGCCGTTGCCTCAAACTCTGCCCTGAGGGCTGAAACGCTCTTTTCTTCCAGTGGGCGCGGTTCAGCTGCCCCAATACTGCTGCCTGGTGCCATGGCGATCTGGGGTGCAGCCAGTGTAATTAGGGCGCCTGCCGACCATGCACGCTCACTGACATAGGCAATAACCGGAACCTCTGCTCTGACGATGATGTCCTTGATCTCCGTCGCGGCATCCACGCGCCCGCCGAAAGTGTTGATTTCCAGCAGTACAATACCATCGTTCCGCTCTGCCAGCGTAATGCCTCTAGCCACAAAGGCCGCCAAACCGGGCTCGATCTCCCCGTGAATGGGCAAGACATAGACGCGCACAGGTCCTGTTCTGGCTCCCAGAACAGGTTGGGGAATTGTCAATACGATGACTGCTAACACCAAAAGAACAACACTGCGTTTAATCCGGTTCACGTGATCACCCGCTTTCTTGAAAAAAAGCCCGATATCTTGCGACATCGAGCTAAACTACCTAACGGTACTTTCTCTTGCGAGCCGCCTCAGACTTCTTCTTCCTCCGAACGCTAGGCTTTTCGTAATGCTCGCGTTTTCTTGCCTCTGATAAAACTCCTGACATGCGAATCTGCCTCTTGAAACGGCGCAGAGCATTGTCGAGGGACTCATTTTTGCCTACTTTTACTTCTGCCACATATATCCCTCCTTCCAATGCTAATTGCCTTGAGAACATTTGCATCTCATTATTCTGTGGGGATATAATACATTACCTATTATAATCTATTCTTTATGCACGGTCAATATTTAACCTGGAGGCCACTGCAGCGATCTTCCCCCTAAGAGGTGGAAATGGAGATGGGGAACAGTCTGACCCCCGTGGGTACCGATGTTGAGTACCACCCGATAACCCATCTCGAGATTTTCCCTCTGCGCCATCTCCTGTACTGCCAAAAGCAGGTCTCCTAACAGATCCCGGTCTTCGGCCTCGGCCTGATCTAAGCTGACGATATGCTTTTTAGGTATCACAAGTATATGCGTTGGTGCTTGGGGATTGAGATCCCTGAAGGCAACTAGGTTTTCCTTTTCCAACAGCAGCTCTGAAGGCACTTCACCCTTGGCGATTTTACAGAATATGCAATCGCTCATTCTACCATTTCAGCCCCTTCCTGTCTGATCAGCTGAGCGCGAACTTCTTCAGAGTCGGCAGCGATAACTGAAACGGTGACAAAAGTATCTACCAAGTCTTCTGCGTCCGCTGGGAACCTCACCCGCACGTAATTGTCAGTGTGTCCCACACACTCACCCGCTTCCACCTGTTCCACCAGAACACGCACTTCCTGCCCTACCAGTGACTGATGGAAAGCTTCTGCCGCCTCTTCACCTATCTTNATTAGACATTTACTGCGTTCTTCCTTCACTTCGGCCGGAATCTGCTCTGGAAATCTGGCAGCTGCTGTACCTGCCCGGCGGGAATATTTGAAAACGTGCATTTTGCTGAAGGAAGCCCTTTCAACCAAGTCCCTTGTGTCCTGGAAATCTACCGCCGTCTCGCCGGGAAAACCCACCATAACATCGGTGGTGATGGCCACCTCTGGAATCCTGCTCCGCACCTTTTCCACCACCGTGAGATACTCTCTGCGGGAGTACTTGCGGCGCATGCGCTTCAGCACTGCATCGCTGCCGCTCTGGAGGGGAAGATGGAAATGGCGGCACAAAACGGGGTGTTCTGCCACCAGTTCAATGAGCTCATCGGTCACCTCCGATGGGTCGATGGAACTGAGTCTCAGTCTAACCAGCCCCGGTAGATCGGCGATCCTTTTGGCGATTTCAGCTAAGTCAGGGGCACCGTCCCCCAAATCCCGCCCATACAGACCGAGATGAATTCCGGTGAGTACTATCTCCCTGTAACCGTGGTCTACCAGCTGCCGCGCCTGTTCCAAGACACTTTCAGGTTCTCTGCTACGGGATGGGCCCCGGGCAAAGGGGACCCGGCAATAGGTACAGAACTGATCGCAGCCGTCCTGGATTTTCAATACCGCCCGTGTGCGCCCGGAAAAATCTAGGGCAGGCAGATCTTCAAACTCGGTTACATCCCTGATTTCCGCCACCAAACTGGCTGCGCCAACCGCTGCCTCAACCTTTTCCACAATGTTATCCCGGGACGATGTACCCACCAAGAGGGAAACCCCTTCTAAGGCCGAAATCTTCTCCGGTGCAACTTGAGCCAGGCAGCCCATGACAACTACTTTGGCGTCAGGGTTCTGCTTATGCGCCCGGCGGATCATCTGCCGGGATTTCCGATCGCCAAAATTGGTCACGGTACACGTGTTGATCAGGTAGACATCCGCTTCCTCGTGGAAATCAACAAGCTCGTAGCCCGCCTCGGTGAACTGTGTTACAACGCTGTTTGTATCATACTGGTTGACCTTACAACCTAAGGTGATCACACCCAGCCGTTTCTGCTTATTCTTCATCCCAAATCTCCCCATCTATACCCGATCAGGCTCAGGGCTACCACCCCAGCCGTTTCTGTTCTTAGAATCCTGGGCCCGAGCGAAATGGGCTCCACTCCTGCTTCAGCCAACAGTTCAGCCTCATCGGGAGCAAAACCGCCTTCCGGTCCGATCACAATGGAAACAGCAGACGGTTCCGCTGTAATACGGCTTAATGTCCTCTTCTCTTCTCCTTCGTAAGCAAGTAGGACAAGTTCACCTTCACCGATCCGCCTTTTGACCTCGCTCACAAGCTCTTGCCAGCCAAGAACTGGGCTCACTTGGGGCAGACGAGTACGGCCGCACTGCTTGGCAGCCTCTACTGCTATTCGCTCCCACCGTTGGCGGCGCGTCTCCCTCTGTTTATCAGCTAGTTTCACCACAGTAAAGCGAGATGAAAACGGGACTACCTCAGCTGCGCCAAGTTCAACCGCCTTCTGCACAACCCAGTCCATCTTATCCCCTTTGGCTAAACCCTGGAATAAAGTTATGGACAAGGGCGGCTCATAGTGAGCGCTCTCAGTCTCTCTAACAAGGCCGCGCACCGGATCCCCTGTTTCNGTAATCTCCACCTTATGCAAGAGCCCCTCTGTATCTATGCATTCAATCTCATCGCCAGGCCGCAGACGCAGCACCCGTGTAATGTGGTGCGCATCGTCTCCCCAGATTTCGCAATCATTTCCCCGGGGTTGACCTGGACCTAGAAAAAACCTAGCCAGCTCAGTCACTCCTCTGGAAAAGGTAAGCTATCCATTCTTTNCGCTGAAAACGACGGAGCAGACGCAGGTCAGTTTCCCCACTCCGCTGTAGGACATCAGCATCCCTTGAGTCAATTACGCCAGAGGCTATAAAAAACCCTCCCGGTTTCAAAACACTGCTTACCTGGGGCAGCATGTCCATGATCACATCTGCCACAATATTGGCCACAATAATGTCCGGTTCGCCCGTGAGGTCCCCAATGGATCCTTGGGAAACGGAAAAATCAAGGCCATTCATATCCCGGTTTTCACAGGCAACCCTCACCGCTACCGGATCGATGTCTACCGCCTCCACCTGAGCTCCCAGTTTGGCGGCTGTGACTGCCAGTATACCCGAACCTGTGCCCACGTCCCAAACCAGCTTATCTGTCAAATTGAGCTGCTGCAATATCTCAACGCAGAGGGCAGTGGTGGGATGGGTACCGGCACCAAAGGCCATACCCGGATCCAGGAGAACAACAGCTTCATCTCCTGCCCGGCGTTCAACTTCCAACCAGGAAGGTTGAATCAAAACGCGGCCAATGCGTAGGGGTTTGTAATGCTCCTTCCAAGCCTGAGACCAGTCCTTTTCATCCACGTAAGCAACTGAAAGGCTGACTGAGCCCGGGTCAAANCCGTATTCAACCAGGTTCAGCAGATCCTGCTNCAGATCTGCCAACCGCTTGCCGCTCAGTTCTTGGGCCAAATAACAAGAAATTGTTACTTCATCGGATACTTCCGCCTCGGGAACATAATCCCCCCAGCCCAAATCTCGAGCCCGATCATACAGGGCCGAATCCTCCACTGCATAGTTGGTAACACCCCACCGTTCCAGCACCGCATTGGCGCCTTCAAGGGCGGTCCTATTTAGGACTATTTTCACTTCCTGCCAGCGACTCATCGCTCAAGCCCCTTTCTCTAAACAAGCAAAGGCCGCCCTGAAAGGGCAGCCTATCAGCGCCATGCATCTTTAACCCTCTTGAAAAAACTCTTGTTCTCATCTGGAACCTCTGCGCCTCCCGCTTTGGCGAATTCACGCAACAGGTCCTTCTGTTGTTTGGTCAGTTTCTGGGGCGTAACTACTCTGACTTCTACCAACTGATCGCCCCTACCGCCGCCCCGCAAACTCTGAATACCCTTGTTCCGCAGCCGGAAAATCCTACCGGACTGGGTCCCTTCGGGGATACGCATCTTAACCGCACCATCCAGTGTTTGGACCTCGATCTCATCGCCTAAAGCGGCCTGGACAAAGGAAATCGGTACTTCGCAGAAAATGTCCCTGCCTTCCCGCCGGAAGAANTCGTGGGGTTTAACCCGTACACTCACCAGAAGATCACCCGGAGGTCCTCCGCGGTAACCTACATCGCCGCGTCCGGTTATGCGCAGAACCTGGCCGTTGTCTATACCTGCAGGGATCTGGACGTTGATCTGACTTGTCTTGCGAACAGTTCCACTGCCGTGACAGACGGTACAGGCTGTTTCAACCGTCTTCCCTTCACCCCCACAGCGGCCGCACGTGCGGGTACTGGTCATCCTGCCAAAGGGAGTCTGTTGTACAGTACGCACCTGGCCCGAACCATTGCAGTCCGGACAGGTCACAATAGGTGTTCCAGGTTCAGCCCGATTGCCGTGGCAGTGGTGACAGGTTTCAGTCCGGGTGACGGACAGATCCTTTTCGGTACCAAAGGCAGCTTCTTCAAACTCAATTGTCACTTCAACGCGAAGGTCCGCACCCCTTTGGGGCCGGGTGGCCTGGCGACCGCCAAAGCCGCCAAAAAACACCTCACTAAAGAGATCGCCTAGATCATCAAAACCAAAACCGCCAAAGTCTTCAAAACCGCCGAACCCGCCTTTTCCCATCTGATCAAAGGCCGCGTGGCCGAACTGATCGTACTGCTGACGGCGTTCAGGGTCCCCTAACACGGCGTAAGCCTCGTTGATCTCTTTGAACTTTTCTTCTGCGTCGGGCTCTTTGTTAACGTCAGGATGCAGCCTCCGGGCCAATTTCCTGTACGCCTTTTTTATCTCTTCATCGGATGCATTCCTGGGAACGCCCAACACATCGTAATAATCTCGTTTGGCCAAGCATTACACCGCCTATTCCTGCTGACTATGACTCCTCCGTAAAGTCAGCATCCACTATGTCTTCATCCTGCCCTCCACCTGTGGGCCCAGCTGCTTCCGGACCGGCCTGGCCAGAAGCCTGCTGCGTTTGCTGATAAAGTTCACTGGAGATCTTGTGCAGCACTGCATCCAAAGCCTTCATTTTGGCCTTGATTTCCTCCGTGTCATCCTTCTCAACGGCAGCCTGCAGCTCACTTTTGGCCTTTTCCACTTCTGCCTTCTGTTCGGCAGTTACCTTATCACCCAGTTCATTTAGGGTGCGGTCAACGGCCCAGAGGGAGTTGTCTGCCTGGTTGCGCAGCTCGATTTTTTCCCGCTTTTGTTTGTCTTCTTCCGCGTGTTTTTCTGCCTCTTCAACCATGCGGTCAATGTCATCCTTAGTCAAACCAGTGGAAGAGGTAACAGTAATGGTCTGTTCACGGCCTGTGCCCAAGTCTTTAGCCGTCACGTTGACAATACCGTTGCGGTCAATATCAAAGGTGACCTCAATTTGGGGCACACCGCGGGGTGCCGGCGGAATTCCAGTGAGCTGAAAGCGCCCTAATGTGACGTTATCCGCTGCCATAGGCCGCTCACCCTGAAGTACATGAATGTCAACCGCGGGCTGATTATCTGCCGCGGTGGTAAAAATCTGCGTTTCTCTGCAGGGGATGGACGTATTACGCTTAATCAGAGTGGTCATAACTCCACCCAGTGTCTCAATACCCAGCGACAGGGGGGTTACGTCCACCAATACGAGACCTTGGCCCGCATCGAACTCGCCTGCTAATACACCGGCCTGAACCGCTGCGCCGAGGGCAACGCACTCGTCCGGGTTGATGCCCTTGTACGCTTCCTTACCCATCAACTTCTCAATCGCTTCCTGTACCGCAGGAATCCTTGTGGAACCGCCCACCAACAAAACCCGATCGATATCTTCTGGTTTGAGCTGAGCATCAGACAGCGCCTGGCGGATAGGCTCGAGTGTCTTTTGCACAAGGTCTGCCGTTAGCTCATTGAATTTCGCCCGGGTCAGGTCGATATCCAAGTGGACCGGCCCACTGGGAGTTGCGCTGATAAAGGGCAGGTTGATGTTGGTCTGGGATATACCAGAAAGCTCTATTTTAGCCTTTTCTGCCGCTTCCCTCAGACGCTGCATAGCCATTTTATCCTGGCTGAGGTCAACACCCGTTTCTTTCTTAAACTCGCTGATCAGATAGTTGGTTATTCTCNCATCAAAATCATCGCCGCCCAGGCGGTTGTTGCCGCTGGTGGCCTTAACGCCCACGTAACCCTCATCCATTTCCAAAATGGAAACGTCGAAGGTACCTCCGCCTAAGTCAAAGACGAGTACCGTCTGTTCATGCTCTTTATCCAGACCATATGCAACTGCAGCGGCAGTGGGTTCGTTAATGATCCGCAGAACCTCTAGGCCTGCAATTGTACCTGCGTCTTTAGTGGCCTGCCTTTGGGCATCTGTAAAGTAAGCGGGGACTGTAATGACCGCCTTGGATACCTCTTCACCCAAATAGGCCTCTGCCTCTTCCTTTAATTTCCGCAGAACCATAGCGGAGATCTCCTGGGGTGTCCAACCCTTACCATCAATAGTAACCTTATAATCAGTTCCCATGTGCCGCTTGATGGACATAATCGTCCGGTCAGGATTGGTAACAGCCTGTCGTTTGGCCATCTGGCCAACAAGACGGTCACCGTCTTTGGTAAAGGCGACAACCGAAGGGGTAGTCCGCGAACCTTCTGCGTTAGGAATAATGACCGGCTCTCCGCCTTCCATTACTGCAACGACTGAGTTTGTAGTACCTAAGTCAATACCGATTACTTTTGACATTATTCTTCCTCCTCGTTCTGACCTACCAACACTTTTGCATGCCGCAGCACTTTTCCGTTAAGTAAATATCCAGTTTGGATCGCTTTTATGACCTTTAAGGAACCGCCGCTGTCCCCCTGCATGGAGATTGCGTCGTGGAACTGGGGATCAAAGGCTTCTCCTTCCGCTCTGATTACTTCCAAACCGTGCTGACTCAAAGCGGCTAACAGGCCCTCAAACACCATGCACATCCCCTGCTGAAAAGGATCCTGCTCCTCACCATTCTCCTGCCCCTGGGACCCAAGTGCCCGTTCAAAATTATCCAGGACGGGCAGTATGTCTATTAGAAGCTTTTCGTTGGCATCATTGACGATGCTTTCCATCTGCACTCTGGTGCGGCGACGGAAGTTCTCAAAGTCTGCTTTAAGACGCAGGATCTGCTGTTTTAGCAGGATATTTTCCTTCTCCAACTCTTCTACGCTGGCAGCCTCAGCACCCTCATCGTACTGCAACTCCTGCTCATTTACGGCTTCCTCAGCTTCAACTTCTTCTAACACCCGTTCCTCGTTGTTTTTTTNCGACACGCAAGCAACCCCCTCAAAAAATGACCCCTGCTGGCGCAAGGGTTCGCCTTTATTCTAACTGGCCGCACCAGAGCGGTTATTTCTGCTCTGTTAGATACTCACTCAAAGAATGGGAAACCAATCCCACTGCGGCCACGACCTTCGCATAATCCATCCGAGTTGGCCCAATCACGCCTAGAGTGCCCACCACATCACCGCCCACATAATATGTGCAGCTAATTACACTGCAGTCGTGGAGGGAGCTGATTTCGTTCTCGCTGCCTATCACAACCTGAACCCCGCTGGGAGTGGAGACACTATTCAGCAGGCTGAGAAGCCTTTCTTTTTCTTCCAGGATCTCCAAAAGCGCGATGGCCCGTTCCACATCGCGGAATTCGGGTTGATTCAAGATGTTCACTGCACCGGAAGCGAAAACCTGTTCATTCCTCTCTTCCACTAAACCCTGCAGAAGCAGCTCCACCAACACCTTACCAATATCCCCGTAGTCACGGGCAATCTCATTGAGGATGGTCGTCCCTAAGTCCTGGTAAGTGACCCCTCGCAGCTTCTGGTTTAGCACCAGTGAGAGCTCATAGAGTTCCGCCGGCGTATACGTCTGCTCAGTCCGGATCAGACGGTTTTTCACCACACCGGGATGGAGCACGACAGTGAGCAAAATCCCCGAATCTTCAATTGCCGCCAACTGCAGGTGTTTCAACACAAGCTGATCTGCGGCGGGCGCAACAGCCAGGGAAATGGAGTCGGTAAGCAGAGCTAAGAGGCGGGAAGCCTCATGGATGGCCTGTTTTAGACCCAACCTAGCCTTAGCAAAACTCTCATGTATTCTCACCCTATCCCCCTGGGAAAAGGGATAGGGACTCATTAACGAGTCGACGTAAAAACGATAGCCTTTATCGGAAGGAATGCGGCCCGCCGATACATGGGGTTGATGCAGGTAGCCTATCTCCTCCAGATCCGCCATTTCATTGCGGATCGTGGCGGACGAGACACCCAGATCATGTCTGCGCGCAATTGTACGGGAGCCCACCGGCTCAGCAGTTTCAATATAGCTATCAATAATGGCGCGAAGCACCTTCTTTTTCCGCTCACCCAACATGGTCTGCCGCCCTCCTTTTTAGCACTCAAGAGGATAGAGTGCTAACATTATTTAACCATAAAATATCACTTCAACTTGCGTTTGTCAAGTGGGCTCGTCCTAGCGGAGAAAGGCCCCTGACACCAGGTTTTCCAGGAAAAGGCCCCGTTTTGTGACGCGGAGATGGCCATCTGTGTGTTCAACCAAACCCCTCGCCATCAAGTCGGCTATCTGTTCAGGATAAACATCGAAGTAACTGACGCCATAGCGCAGACGGAATGATTCCTCACTCACACCTGCCAAAAGCCGCATACCCACCATCATGGTCTCATCCATTTCCTCCTCCAGGGTAACAGAAATGCTGCTGCGGGTGGGCAGCTTGCCTTCTCCGATGTCGTGAATATACCCCCAAACATCAGGGGCATTGGTGTAACGAGTCCGTCCTAAATAACCGGTTGCTCCTGGGCCGAGCCCAAGAAAGGGTTGGTTGTACCAATAAAGAAGATTATGGCGGGATTGGCGGCCAGGTCTGGAAAAATTAGATATTTCATAATGCACATACCCGGCAGCAGTGAGGATTCTAATTGCAGTTTCGAACATCTCGGCTTGGAGATCATGGCTAGGAAGCTTGAGGAGCCCAGCCCTTTCCCAATCGGCAAAGGGGGTACCCTCTTCAAGGATTAGGCTGTAACAAGAAAAATGTTCAGGCTCAAGTGCTAACGCCTGTTCAAGTGTATCTACCCAGTCCCCCATTGTCTGCCCAGGCAGACCGAACATCAGATCCAAATTGACATTGCCAATCCCCGCCCGCCTGATCCGTTTTACACTGCTTATGATTTGATCGGCGCTGTGGAGGCGGCCCAATGACCGCAGCAGGGAATCTTGAAAAGCCTGAGCTCCCAGACTAATCCTGTTTACTCCTGCAGCACCTAATAGCTTCAGTCCTTCGTAAGATAGTGTATTGGGGTTTGCTTCCACGGTGATTTCGGCTTGTGGAGAGAGGGGTAGTTCTGTACGAAAAAACGTAACCAACTCCGCCAGATCCTCTGCCGGTAAGATGGTAGGCGTACCGCCACCTAAGAAGAGTGAATTGAAGTAATGCCCTGCCCATTGGGATTGGTAGAGCAGAGCTTCTTTGCGCAGAGAAACAAGATAGCTGCTGACAACCCCAGCGAAGTCCGCGTGGGCGCCAGCAACTATCGAATAGAAGTCACAGTAATAACATTTGTGTTCGCAGAAGGGAACATGGATGTAGATACCCAAAGTTTGTTCCATAGTGGTCCACCTAATCCACCTTTAAAATAGCCATAAAGGCTTCCTGGGGGACGTCCACATTACCCAAGCTCTTCATGCGTTTTTTGCCTTCCTTCTGCTTTTCGAGCAGTTTGCGCTTACGGCTCACGTCACCGCCGTAGCACTTGGCTAAGACGTCCTTCCGCAGGGCCCGCACTGTTTCCCTGGCAATAATCTTATGGCCGATAGCTGCCTGGATAGGCACTTCAAACTGCTGCCTGGGAATGACTTCTTTCAGCTTTTCCACCAGGCTGCGTCCCCTAACCTGCGCCTTATCGGCATGGATAATGCAGGAGAGGGCGTCGACCGGGTTGCCGTTGAGCAGAATATCGAGTTTGACAACCTGGGCTTCTCGGTAACCGATGAACTCGTAATCTAAGGAGGCATAGCCCTTTGTCCGTGACTTCAGCCGGTCAAAGAAATCCATCAGGATTTCCGCCAAGGGCAGCTCGTATTCCAAGTGGGCCCGTTCGGGCGTAACATACTGCATGTTGAGGAAGATTCCCCGGCGATCCTGGCAAAGATCCATCACTGCTCCCACAAAGTCATCTGGCACCATAACGCTCGCCCGTACATAGGGTTCTTTAATATGGTCAATCTCGGTGGGATCGGGCAGTGCCGCAGGATTATCCACTTCCAACACGGTCCCGTCCTTCTTTACAACCTGGTAAACTACACTGGGAGCAGTAGTAATTAGATCGAGATCAAACTCCCGCTCTAAACGCTCCTGCACGATTTCCAGGTGCAGCAGACCCAAAAAGCCACAACGGTAGCCAAAACCCAAAGCCACAGAGGATTCGGCCTCAAAAGTAAGAGAGGCATCATTCAGCTGCAGTTTTTGCAGGGCATCCCGCAGATCGAGGTATTCTTCGTTAATCACAGGATACAGACCACAGAAAACCATGGGTTTAGCTGGGCGATAACCGGAGAGGGGCTCCTTGGCCGGTCTGGCCGCTACCGTAATGGTATCCCCCACTCGCGTATCCCGCACATCTTTCATACTGGCAATAACGCAGCCCACGTCGCCAGGGCCCAAGGCAGCGACACTAACCATGGCCGGCCGGAACACGCCTAGTTCGTCCACTTCAAATTCTCTGCCGCTGCTCATCATGCGGATGATGTCACCTTTGCGAATGGTACCGTCCACAACCCTAGCGTAGGCCACCGCTCCCCGGTACTGATCATAATGGGAGTCGAAAATCATTGCCCGTGCCGGAGCGTCCGGATCGCCTTTGGGGGCGGGAATACGCTGTACGATTGCTTCCAGCACATCCACTATTCCCTGGCCTGTGCGGGCGCTGACTAAAACCGCTTCATCGCCTGAAAAGCCAATGGACTCCTCCAGCTCCTGTTTGACTCTTTCCGGATCCGCATTGGGCAGGTCGATTTTATTAATGACAGGTATTACTTCCAAGTCATGATCTAGGGCAAGATAGAGATTTGCTAAAGTCTGGGCTTCAATACCTTGGGAAGCATCGATCACCAAAAGAGCACCCTCACAGGCCGCAAGGCTGCGCGATACTTCATAGGAAAAATCCACGTGCCCCGGGGTGTCAATCAGATTGAGGACGTATTCTTCGCCGTCGGCTGCCTTGTAGTTCAACCGGACAGCCTGCAGCTTAATGGTAATCCCCCGCTCCCTCTCCAAATCCATGGAGTCGAGAACCTGATCAGCCATCTCCCGGTCACTCAGTGCCCCGGTGTATTCCAAGATGCGATCGGCAAGCGTTGATTTCCCATGGTCAATATGGGCAATGATACAGAAGTTACGGATGTTCTTCTGGGACATACTTCTACCAATTCCTTTGCACGTAATTTAGCGGCTTTATTATATCATACAAAGGGTGTAATTCAAAACCATGGATCACTGACCATCGGCATCAGCAGAATCCCGTTTCTTGAGCCTGCGGCTGACTAAGCCAAGGACAAACTGTGTTTCTTCCATCCGCAGTAACAAGCTCATCAAAGCATAAACCAACATCCCCACGCCGATGGCGCCAAAGGTCTGGATGAACTGACCCAGTTTCCTGGTGAGATCCACTCTGGCTCCCAATAGTCCAGCAGTGTAGTGGGCGGCAACGCCCATAACCAGCGAACCTACAATCGCCTTAGTGATGGTGGAGGCCAGTCTAGAACCGCCCAAACCACCAAGTCTACTACCAAGTACAGCTAGGGCCGCCGCCATGTTGAAAAGGGAACTGAGGGAAAACGCCAGGGCTAGACCGCCTGCACCTAAAGAAGTCCAGCGTAAAAAGGCTATGCTGAGGAGAAAGTTCAGCACCACGCCGGCAAACCCGATTTTCACCGGAGTAACGGTATCCTGCAGCGAATAGTAGCCACGGGTTGTGACCTGAATGGCCGCCTGGGCAAAGAGCCCGGGAACATAAAAAAGTAGAGCATAAGCTGTAGCCAGCGTATCAACGGCGGTGAACTCACCTGATTCAAAGAGAAGACGCACAATGGGTACCCTCAATACAGCCATACCCACCGCAGAGGGGATAGTTATAAAAGCGATTACCCGCAGACCAAAAAGGAAGGTGTCTTTGAACTCCTCCCTCCTATCTCGGGCAATCAGACGTGATAGGGTTGGGAAAATGGCAGTTGAGATCCCCATGGCAAAAATCCCAAGGGGAAAGTTGATCAGCCTGTTAGCAAGGCGCAGCGCCACAATTGAGCCTGTCTCCAAGGTGGAGGCCAGGTTTTGGCCTACAATAATATTGATCTGGGCAATAGACAAGCCAATCACGGCCGGCAGCATCAATTTACCCATACGGCGGATGCCCGGATGTTTGAGATCGATCACAGCTCGATAATTGCCCCGGGCGCGGCGCAACACTTCCGGTAGCTGAATGGAAAAACTGCCCACCGCACCAATAATTGTGCCAACTGCCATACCCATTATCCCCAGTGGACGACCCAAACCGTAGGCTCCAAAAATCTGTCCTGAATTGTAAAGAATGGGGCCCAGGGCCGGCTTGGTAAAGCTCTGGTACGAATTTAAGACACCCATGGACAGCCCGGAAAGGGCGGTGAAAAAGACAGCGGGAAAGGTTACCCTCATTAGGAGTACCAAGAGATCCTTCTGCTCACCGCTGAACCCCACACCAACCAAGGGTGCCAGAACAGGGGTGAAAATCACACCAAAGATCATAATCGCCAACAGGGCTAAAACAGTAAGATTCAAAAAGATACTGGCCACATGCCAGGCTTCCTTTTCCTGATCTTTGGCCAAGTATTCGGTGAAAACGGGAATAAAGGCGGAGCTTAATGCCCCACCCACCAACAACTGATACATTAAGTCAGGCAGCGCAAAGGCGGCAAAGAACACATCCGTAATACCAGTACGCCCAAAGACCTCTGCCACTGCCCTTTCCCGGATAAAACCCAAAATCCTACTGATCAAAATGGCTGACATCACAATGCCAGCTGCTTTAGTAACTTGTCTCCTGCTCTGAGTCTCCATCGTTCTCCCCTTCCCGCAACAACATAGACTATTCGCCTCGGTTAGTACAATTCCTGTCAGAGGACACGAACAAGGACGTTGGCCAACAACTCTGCGGCTAGGAGAGCCTCTTCTAAAGTGTTTTCCACCGAGCCCAACTCCACAATGATACTGTGGGGATGGAGATGCTGGTTGTAGCGGGCCTGGGTCTGCACCTGAATGGGACGCATTAGACTAGGGTACATCTCATCGCAAACCGCCTTGATTTTGCGGGCGAAGTCCAGATTCTCCCGGAAGTTTGGATGGGACAGGGGAATCGCTTCTGCCGTTCCTACCACTAAACAGATCCTGGCCACACTGCGACCGTCAATCATAACAGATGGTCCCGGCACGCCTGCGTCGCGGTGGAGATCAATTACGAGTTCGATCCCTTTGTTTCGACTCAGGATATCCCTTACCGTCCGCTCCGAATTGGCGTAACTGTGGTTGATGTTAGGCAGGGTGTGAATGCGTGTTTCATGCAGGGCTGGGACTCCCAGTCTGTTTAGGGCATTGTACAGATGACGCCCAACCGCCATCACCCCGGTAATTGTGGGATCAGCCAGGTTGCGAAATTGATAATGCCCCAAGCTGGATTGGGACGCAGGTATGGAGCGACCAAGATACATCTCGGAAGTATGGGTATGGTAAATCAACACCTTGGGCGATAGACTGCGTTGAACAGGCTCCTCCTCCCTCGCCGCAGGTGGAGTTGGACGCACCGGATCGGGGGCAAATGTCAGCTCCTGGATAAAAACAAATGGACGTTCTTCCCATGCCCGCAGCTGCTCCGGTCCATGGCCCGCGAAGGGCAGTGTGAGCCGCAATATGCTCAGGGGGTCGTACAGGTCATAGGAAGTGAGGAGATAAACAAAGGAACGCAGATCAAACTGCCGGGTCATACCCGGCTCGAGTTCTGCCGTGTTGGGCATACCCAAGCGAAGCAGGGACCTGGCTAACGCATGGTCAAAGGCATCTTCGGTGGAAAGCAGCTGATAACTGCTGAAAACTAGGGCAAAAAAAATAAGTGCCAGGATGATCCGGGGAAGAATCACACCGACCCTCCCACGGATCAAGCGGCGGCGAATTCTGGCTCGGATTTTGCGCAGTCTAAAGCGCATATCACCACCTCTTCCTCTTCCCAACTATATTTCCGGGACAAGGAAAATATGATAGACTTGGTCTAGGCAAGCTGTGAGAGGAAGGGATGATGAAATGCGCTTGGCAAGATGGGTTGGACTGATCGTAGTCCTAGTATTAATTGGTCTTGTGGGCTGGCGTTTCCTAATGCTTCAGCAACAGGTAGGTTCACTTGCGACAGAGCTGACTACGCTCAAAACTAAGTTAGCCGAACTTGAAGAGCCTCCTGCCCAGAAAGAACACGCGGTAATCTTTCTGATCAAGTCAACGCCCACCGACTTTTTCCTGGTACCGATCAGCCGCGAACTACATGGGCCCGCCACACCCCATACGGCGCTCCAGGCACTTTTGGCGGGACCCCAAGGGGATGAAGACCTAATACCTTCCGTTCCACCTACCACCCGTCTCCTCGGCCTAAGTATCCACGCCGGGTTGGCCACGGTGAACTTCAGCCAAGAAATCGTCCANGACTTCAACGGCGGCGCGTTAATTGAATCCTATCTGATCGAAGCGGTAGTGAACACCCTAACCGAGTTCCCCGAAATTGAGAGGGTGCAGTTCTTGGTAGAAGGGGAGCGGATCGAAACTATCGGCGGCCATATCTTGATTTCCGAGCCGATCACGCGCTCAACCAATTAACTTAGATACTTAAACACCTCGTCGTAGCTCACACCCTCATGGAAGGCGGTGTTGAGGGCACCGGCTATAACATCGCTCACCTCTTCGATCAAGACGTCTATCTCCTTGGGAGTGACAATCATGGTACCGAGATAGGGATCGAGCAGGCTGGCCATGAGACGACGTTTGTCCATTGGCGGCTGGGGCGGAGGCGGGTTAGACAACAGCATTTCCGGATCCACGTTGAACTGCACACCCTGGGAAGGATGGCCTTCCTGGGGTTTT
>JGI24708J26588_10000505_pt1 | contig 31813 bp, 26 predicted proteins | sample BioPla1DNA2_FD_26588 | JGI IMG/M metagenome (IMG submission 26588) | reverse complement strand
GATATCCTTATGATAAAAACCGGGGGCAGATTTCCTGCTTAAACACAAAAATTAACCAAGTCAGCGCAAACGAATTATGCGTAGGCCAACTTGGTTTCCTTAATTACGATACCAGGCTTTCTTAATTATCTTCATCCACCGGTGTCCAGCGATACACCACGAACTTCTCCCTGGGATCTTCCATGCCCGGGACCCTTATCTTATTGATCTGATGGAAGGAATNGTGCCGCAGGGCNCGCTTGTACACTGGGAGGGGGTAATAGAGGATTACATCTGCACTGCGGGGGTATTTCTCGAGGGAAGCGACAATGTTCCCCAAGACCTTACGGAAGATGTCCCCAGAAAAGGGATTAAAGAAATAAAAGCAGTTGTCTTTTGGTTTGATCCTATAATGCTCCGCCAAGCCATATTTTAAGCGAATCGGGGCTTGAATATGGCCTGCCCGCAGCCGATACGCCGCCTTGTTCTCAAGTGCTTCTTCGTATGTTTTGTCGTGGGCTTCAATCCCCACAATTGGCACTTGAAAGCGCCGATGAATGGCAAACACAACCCTTCCCCTGCCGCAACCGAAATCAACAACCCTCTGGTCCAGCCGAAACCGATATGAGCGAAACAGAGCATCCAGGGCCTCATAGGGAGTCGCCTCATAGCGGTTNTACGGACTGTCCTGACCCCATTCCCTTAAGCCGACGGTACGGATACCCAATTCCCTATCATATTTCCTCGCACCCATCTACCCGCCACCTCCCCTCTGCTTTTGATCCACAATCTATCATTTCACTGTCGTGGGGTAAAGTCAACGGCGTTTCACCTAAAGAAAATTCCAGCTACAACCGTGGACGGTTAAGAAAAATAGCGATTTTCGAGAGTTTATAACGGTTATACGCCATACATTCGTACCTTATCGGGGGATTTTTGAAGATAAANCTTTAAACCGGTTGGGGGTTTGTTAATTTGGGGATAATTCAGTTATTTTTTGGGGCTATTTGGACATTTATGCAGGAATTTTACATTTGACAAAGAAAGGTATTCAGGGAAATCTCATCCCTTGGGAGGAAAAGTGTTTTAATTCACTAGAAAACGCAATGCTTTGTCCTAATAGTGACACGTATTGCAAAGGAGGTTGAGGAAAGCGTAAAGTAAAAAGTATGCTGGTAGAACAAGGGATCAAATTCGTTTGGTAACTTTCTCTTAACAAAAACATTACTTAAGAGGTGAGTTGGTTGATGAAAGCGTTTAGGAGAGTCGGCATCATCGCGGCGCTCATAGCTGTGATGATCTTTTCGCTTTCCATCACGGGCTTAGCCGAGGATCGGTTCGGGCCCTGGGTGGACGAAGTGATCGTTGTGGAAGAACCCGACGCATCGGCGGCACTAAGTCGCCTTGAGGCGGGAGATATCGATGTCTATGCCTATACGGTGAGTATGCCTGACCTTTTCCAGAAGGTCCAGGAGAATCCCAATTTNAACTATCAAGTTTCCTTCGGCTCCTATAATGAGCTAACCTTCAACCCAGTAGGTCCGGAGTTTCCGGCCACCGGTAAGCTGAATCCTTTCGCAGTACCCAGGATTCGCGAAGCAATGAATATCTTGATCGATCGGGAATACATCTCCAACGAAATCTATGGCGGTATGGCCGTAGCTAAATTCTTCCCCATTACCGCATCATTCCCGGACTATGCCCGTTACGCAGACACGGTACGCGTACTTGAACTGCGCTACGCCCATGACCCGGTGAAGGCGGACGCCATTATCGCCGAAGAAATGGTCAAATTGGGTGCCGAAAGAGTCGGTGGTAAGTGGTACTACAAAGGTGAACCGGTAGAAATCATCATCCTCATCCGCGTTGAAGACGAGCGGCGTGAGATCGGTGACTATATTGGTAACCTCTTGGCCGATATCGGTTTCGAAGTGGTGCTGGACTACAGGACCTCTGCTGAAGCAACACCTATTTGGTACCTGGGCGATCCCGGTGAGGGTAAGTTCCACATCTACACCGGTGGTTGGATTACAACCGTTGTTGACCGGGATCAATCAGACAACTTCGCTTATTTCTATACCGATATGGGCTTACCGAATCCGATCTGGCAGGCCTATGAGAATGCTCCTGAGTTCTACGAGGTAGCAGATAAGCTCGCCTACCAGAAGTTTACAACGATTGAAGAACGCAACGAGCTGTTCAGAAAGGCACTTGAGCTCTGCATGCAGGACTCCACAAGGGTCTGGCTGGTTGACCAGATCAGCTTCTCCCCCCACTTGGCAGAAGTTAGTGTAACAGCTGACTTGGCTGGTGCCATTGCAGGTTCTTACCTGTGGCCCCATACCATCCGTAGGGGCGACGAAGTTGGCGGTCAAATCCGTATTGCTATGCCCAGTATTCTCACTGATGCCTGGAACCCCCTGGGCGGCAGTAACTGGATCTATGACATGGCTTTGGTCCGTCCCACCAGCGACCTCGGCCTGATCTACGATCCTTACACCGGTTTGCTCTATCCTCAGAGAATTGAAAGGGCCGAACTCTACGCTTTGAAAGATCTGCCTATTGGCAAGACTCTTGATTGGCTAGACGTGATTCCTGTTGATGAAATCACTGTTCCTGAAGATGCCTGGGTTGACTGGGATCCGGTCGAACAGCGGTTTATCACTGCCGGTGAGAAATTCCCAGAGGGTCTGAAGGCAAATATCCGCAGCGTTGCTTACTATCCCGAAAACTTCTTCGCAGTAAGCAAGTGGCATGATGGCAGCCCAATGTCCCCGGCCGACATGATCCTGGGTCTCATCTTGACCTTTGATCGTGCCTACGAGGACAGCCCGGTATACGACGAGTCGGAGAAAGCCTCGTTCAATGCTTGGCTGCCAACACACAAAGGATATAGAATCATATCCTTCGATCCATTCATTTTCGAATGGTACAGCGATCGTTTCTATCTCGATGCTGAATGGACCATTTCCACTGCGTTCCCGAACTACAGCTTTGGTCCAGGTGCATGGCACACCCTGGGTGTCGGTCTCTTGGCAGAGGCAGACGGCCAAGCCGCATTCTCCTCTGATAAAGCCGACAAAGCCAAGGTGCAGCACTTGAACTACATCGCCGGGGCGTCTTTGGATATCCTCAATGAATACCTCGACAAAGCTATCGAGGACAACTTCATCCCATACGCAAACGTTTTGGGTGAGCACATTACCGCTGAGCAAGCAGCTGAGCGTTGGGCAAACCTGAAGTCCTGGTATGAGGATAAAGGACACTTCTGGGTAGGTATGGGTGCATTCTACCTCGAAAAACCCTATCCCATCGAGAAAGTGGTCCACCTCAAGCGGTTCGAGGATTATCCCTATCCGGCTGGCAGATGGGATGTCTTTGCTGAACCCATGATCGCGGAAGTTGAGATTATCGGCAGCCGCCGCGTCCAGATCGGTGCCAAGGCAGAGTTTGACATCTTTGTCAACTTTGATGATGAACCGTATCCAACAGAACTGCTGGATAACATCAAATACATGGTCTTTGATGCTAGTGGCGAGTTGGTCTACGTAGGTCAGGCAGTGCCCGTCCTTGAAGGACTGTGGAGAGCTGACCTGAGTCCGGAGGTCACCTCGAAACTCTCAGTTGGCGNAAGCAAACTGGAGATCGCTTTGGTCTCGAAGGTGGTCAGCATTCCCACCTTTGAAACCTTGGAGTTCGTAACAACCCGCTAGCTGCTTGATGAATCTGGCTCCTAGTTGAGTTGCAACGGAAGGGGTCGCAGCAAATGGCAGATAAGTGAGCCACCCCTGCGGCCCCTTTCTAATTACGAAACAACACCGGCAACGAAAGAGAGTGATGCAAATGGCTTCCGATCTGCCTACGATCCAAGATCCGTCCGTCGAAACATCGCCAAGCGTGCCCAAAAGACGTGATCCTAAGTGGGATAACCTAATTCGGTTTGGCAAGTACTTCATAACTCGCTTTGTCATCTTGGGCTTGACAGTTATCGTGGCAACCTACCTATCGATCCTGATTGCCAACATGGGCGGCGCTGTTGACAAAATTAGAGAAGCCCAAATCAAAACAGACATAGGACTGGCGACCCTCTCAAATCCGGAAATCATGCAGTTACCACCGGAAATGCGCCGAGAATACGAGGCCGAACTTTATAGGCTGGAAGCGGAACGGCTCGGCCTTGATCGACCGTTTTTGGTGCGCAGTGTGGAGTATTTGAAAAACGCTGTTACCTTGAACTTGGGGTATGCGGAATACATCAGGAGTGAGACAGGTTCCCAAAGGGTGAGCAAGATCATACTGGAGCGATTACCCTTCACCCTCCTGTTGACCATGTCGTCTTTCCTATTGATGTTCTTCCTGACCCTGTTTTTCGGTCTGTATTTATCACGTAATTATGGCAGTTTCTTGGATAAACTGGTTACAGCATTGGCACCTGCCTATGCCCCCGCTTGGTTTTACGGGATATTCCTCATCTTGATCTTCGCCGCCATTCTCAAGCTGTTTCCCTTTGGCGGTGTAGTAAAAGCCCCACCACCGGAGTCAAAGATTCAATATGCCCTCAGCGTGCTGCACCATCTGACGCTGCCACTCACGGCCTCGGTGCTCAGCGGTTTCTTCTTGGGCGCTTACAGCCGGCGTACCTTCTTCCTGATCTATTCCGAGGAAGACTACGTAGAAATGGCCAAAGCCAAGGGGTTGTCCGCGCGGGCGATTGAACGCCGCTACATCCTGCGGCCAACGCTGCCTCCTATCATCACGGGCTTTGCTTTGGCATTAATTGGACAATGGGTAGGGGCAACGATCTTGGAGACGGTATTCAACTGGCCCGGTTTAGGGCGTCTACTGAGGGAAGCGATCGGCCTCTACGATACTCCCGTAATTGTAGGGGAAGCGGTAATCTACGGTTATCTGCTGGCTGCAACCGTGTTCTTGCTGGACATTATCTACGCCATAGTTGACCCGCGGGTCAAGGTTGGCGCAGGGGGTGGACAATGATGACGAAAGTGAAAGGATTCTTTACCAATCTCAGACAGTATCCGTCAGCGGTGGTGGGCTTTGCCATCATCCTGTTTCTGATCGGGCTGTCTATCTTTACCATGATTTATATTCCCTACGACGAAGCAATTGAACTCTGGAAGGGATCAAATCCCATCTGGCTCGAATACCCGCGCCACGCCAAGCCGGCCTGGATCAACATCTTTCCTGGCGTGAACAAGCCAAAGACTATTATGGTTGATTCCAGAGAGGCAGCTGCAACAAAAGAAATTTTGTACTCAGAGGATGGCTTTACCGAGTCAGTGGTGACGCTGCCCTTCGATTTTACCTACGACGATTTCCCAACTGAAATCAACGTTTCCTTCTATTCCGAATTTGAAGAGACTAGACCCCACGTGGACCTCTATTGGCGCACACCAGACGGCAACCAGATTCCCCTGGGCGGTCTATCCGTGGGTAGAGAACTGCTCCACAGGCTGTCCCAAAACACCCAACTCCAGCGGCGCTTGGGGGGATTGATTCCTCACGTTGGGCTCTTTGCCGGCTCTAACCCGGATAGGGATAATCTAAAACCGGTCAAGGGTAGATACGAACTGGTGATTGAGGGTCTAACCTTTGAAGAGGGATCCAATTTTGAAGCCAAACTAATTGTTTACGGACAGGTGCACGGCATCGCCGGTACCGACCATCTCCGCCGTGACCTGAGTATTGCCCTGTTGTGGGGTACTCCCATCGCCCTGGCATTTAGCCTGGCCGCAGCGGTTGGCACGAGTATTTCGGGCCTAGTCCTAGGTGCCATCGGCAGCTGGTTTGGCGGCTGGATTGATTCACTCATCCAGCGCTTGACTGAACTGACCATGATCCTGCCGGCTCTGCCCATTTACATTATGGTTGGCCTGTTCTTCTCCCGCAGCCTCTGGGTGATTTTGGCCACAGCCATAGTACTAAGCCTATTCGGGGGATCTAAGAGCTATCGGTCCATGTTCATTCAGATTAAGGAAGCNCCGTACATCGAAGCTGCTCGGGCCTATGGGGCCAGCAACACCCGGATCATCTTCCGGTACTTGATTCCCAGGGTAATCCCGACCCTGATACCCAGCTTCGTAACGGCTGTACCGGGGTTTATCTTCCTGGAATCGGGTTTGGCTATCCTGGGCGTCGGCGACCCCGTTCTGCCTACCTGGGGCAAAATCATTGACGAAGCCCAAAGACGAGGCGCCCTTTACAACGGACATTACTACTGGATGCTNGAACCCTTGGCCATGCTGCTTGTTACCTCGCTGGCCTTTGCAGCATTCGGTTTCGCCTTGGATAGGATCTTTAATCCCAGGCTGAGGAGGTTGTAGTATGAGTGTAGAAAAACTATTCAGAGTTGAAGACCTCCAGCTGTATTTCCAAACAACCCGGGGCTTTGTCCAGGCGGTTGACAAGGTNTCCTTCAACCTGGTCTCGGGCAAAACGGTTGTCTTCGTGGGTGAGTCGGGCTGCGGTAAGACTTCGCTTGCCAGGGCTATTCTCAGGCTTCTGCCCCGCAACGTCCATACCTACGAAGGTAGTGTCTACCTGAACGGCCAGGACATTATGGCCTTAGACGATGAGAAGTTTAGGCGGGATATCCGCTGGGTTAAAGCGGCCATGGTACCCCAGGCAGCAATGAATGCCTTGAACCCCGTGATCAAGATCGAAGATCAGATCGCTGAACCGCTTCTGATCCATGACCTGGTGGATACCAAGGAAGAGGCTATGGAAAAGGTAAAGCAGGCCTGTACCCTGGTTGGCCTGCCCCTTGACTTTTTGTCCCGCTATCCCTTTGAGCTGAGCGGCGGCATGCGCCAGCGGGCAGCCATTGCCATGGCACTCGCCACGGAGCCTGATTTGATTGTCCTGGACGAACCGACCTCAGCCTTGGATCTGTTGACACAGGCCAATATCATGAACGTATTGAAGCGGCTGAAGCAGTCCACTGGAATTACGTTTATCCTCATTACGCATGACATCGCCACCTCAAGTGAGTTGGCGGACTTTGCGTCGATTATGTACGCTGGGCAGATTGTGGAGTACTCGGATGCAGAACACTTCTTCACCAAGCCTCTCCATCCTTACGCGGAGAAGCTGATGGCGAGTGTCCCCACTCTGCGGGAAGACAAGGAACTGGACTTCATTCCCGGCCAGCCGCCCAGCTTGATCAATCCCCCAACTGGATGCCGCTTTTATGACCGCTGCCACAGAAGATTTGAAAAATGCCGGCAGGAACCGCCCATGGTGCAAGTGGATGAACACCACCACTTAGTCAAATGCTGGCTGTACGTGTGAGGTGAAATGGATGCAAAACTTAGCAGTACAACCGGAGGCAGTTCAAAAGGACGTCCTTTTACAGGTCAAAGACCTGCGAACCTATTTTGAGATAAAAAAATGGGGTTTTATCACGGTTGGGCACGTGCGGGCAGTAGATAGGGTCAGCTTCAACCTGCATAAGGGGGAGGCCATCTCCATTGTGGGCGAGAGCGGCTGCGGTAAGAGTACGCTGGCCAGGACTATCCTAGGCCTGCATAAGCCAACCGGCGGAGATATTGTCTACAACGGCGAAAGCATCGCCAGCTATGATAAGAATCAGGTTAAAAAGTACCGTGCTGACCTTGGCTTTGTCCAGCAGGATCCTTACGGGGCCCTGCCCCCGTTCATGAACATCCACCGCATCCTGGCGGAACCGCTCATCGTGAACGGAATTAAGGATAAGGGGCAACAGGATGAACTGATCAGAAAGGCCTTGACCGATCTCAAGCTCACGCCGGTGGAGGATTTCCTCAATAAATTCCCCCACATGCTCAGCGGCGGGCAGCAACAGAGGGTGGTCATTGCCCGCTCCAAGATCCTGAACCCAAGTCTGATCGTTGCCGACGAGCCAGTCTCCATGCTGGATGCGTCCGTGCGGATTGAGATCCTCCAGCTCATGCAGCAGCTGCAGGAGGAGTACAACCTGGCCGTGATCTACATTACCCATGACCTTTCCACTGTCCGCTACTTCTCGGAGCGTATTCTAATAATGTACGGCGGCAAGGTTGTGGAACAGGGGCCGGTAAGGGAATTCTTAGAAAACCCAGCCCACCCGTACACCCAGGCACTCTTGGAGGCCACGTCCGATCCGGATCCGGAAAACGTGAAGACATTCAAAAAGGTACCCAGCGGCGAGCCGCCCAGCCTGTTGAATCCNCCTGAAGGATGCCGGTTCCATCCCCGCTGCGACCGTATGATAGCTGGGCTGTGCGATCAGCAGGAGCCGCCCGATTTCGAACTGAAGGAAGGACATTTGGCCGCTTGCTGGCTGTACAAAGAGGAAGCATGAAAGATACCAGAAGAAACTTGATAGCAGCGGGTTCGATCATGATGATCGCGGGCTGGTCCATGGTAATGCTCATGATCGTCGGTGTATTCAGGACAACCTATCCCCTCTCCATCACTGCATTCGTGGTGTTCACGATAGGATTTGCCATGGGTGGCCTGGCCCTGGCCTCCTATTTCCAAGAGGAGAGGAAAAAGCGGGAACACAGAAAAAAATGGGAAGACCCCTTTTAGAGCCTTCCCAGAAATACAAAAAAGCGCGCCCCTGCGGCGCGCTTTTCTTATTTAACAGTCCAGGAGATATTATAGCTGCCCCGGGCCTTTTGACCCCTGATTTTGAGCGTGTGTCTACCACTCTCGCTGATAACTGCTGTCTCTTCTCCCTTGGAGCTCGCTTCTACTTCGAATACGGTATCGCCGGACGGAGCGATGAGGGTTACGGTTAATTCTCCCTTTTCCGCCTTCAGTTCATACTGAAACGAAACCACATCGCCCTCTGTCAGCTTGATGTATTTCGTATTGGTCCCAGACAGCAGAATAAACTTAGCCGACATCTTGTTCCCCATCGCCGAAGAGCGGTAACCTATCCTAAAGCCGCTGCGATGGGCACAGCCCGTGAGTACAACTGCAAGTAGTAGAAAGGTGAGAAAAAGAATCTGGACTTTTCTCCGTCTTTTCACCTGCCCGGCCCCCTTACATTTACGTTCCTAGTTTCACAATCNTATTCAAGAAAAAAGGACAGTTCCCTCCCTTCCGCCTGAATTTGACCTAGGCCAGGGCGGGAAGCTTCCGCAAATACTCAAGCAGCCCCTGCCGATCGCCATGGGGAAAGTGGGAATAATCCTCACCACTGACATTAATCAAGTCGTCCGTAANCAGAAAGACAGGAATGCCCAAACGGGCTGCCACGAGATCCTCCTGCACATCGTTCCCCACCATGAGGCAGTCCTCCGGCTTAAGCTGGAGTTTATCTAAGATTTCCTGGTAATAGCCTAGATTGGGTTTGGCGTAGCGGGAGTTCTCATAGGTTGTGATCAGGCTGAAGTCAGCTGGATTCAGACCTGCCCAGCGCATACGCTCCAAAGTGGCTACCCGGGGAAAGATGGGGTTGGTGGCCAGCACCACCTGGTAACCNTTCTCCTTGAGAAGCTGGACTGCCTGATGGGCCAGGGGTGTGGGCTGAACCGCCTCAGCTACCCTGGCAAACTCTGTTTGGTAAAAGAGCTCGAATTGAAGTATGTAATCTTCAGGTGTGCCCCCGAAAACACCTAGAAAGAGCTGCCAAAAGCGTTCTTCGTTCGTAATCGTACCGTCATTGGCAGCCATCACAGCGGCGCCCTTAAGCACCACTTCCACCAGTCTCTGGGCCTCAAAGCCTAAGGCCGGCGCCTTGAGCCCCAATTCCTTCACATAAGCTTGGACGAATACGTCCTGATCCATGGGGAGTAGCGTCCCATCAAGATCGAATAAAACTGTATTCACTAATCTCCTCCTAGACCTTCCCAGCCCCAACCGGCTGCAATTCTTTCACCACATCGGTAAAAACCCTGCCTGCCGAAAAGCTTTCCTGCACTGCGGTGTGGAAATANCCAGATTGGAACAGTTTTCTTCCTACTGCAACCGCTCTCGGGTTAGCCTGTTCATAGATGGCCACAACCCGATCCCGTGGGCGGCTGTCACTAAGTTCATAAGCCGCGACTAAGACCAGCTGGAAGTCCTCCAACACGGGATCGCCATACTCGATAGTATACCGCTTACTTCTAAGGTAGGGCGTGGCTTCTGCCAGCACCAGTGAACCGGCGATTGCATCCCTGGCACCGCACCGTATCCTGCGTACATGCATCATGTTAATGGCACCAAAACACATGGGACACGGCTCTAAGCTCGTGTACAGGGTGTATTCCCGGATATTCGGATGCTCACTTTCCCGGATCCGGCTCAACGCCATCATTTCCGCATGGGCAAGATTACTGCCGGCAAAGGGCCAGGGATAATCCCTGTCATAAATGGCGTTACGGCCCTCTGCCACGATCCGGCACTCAGTGTCCACAATCACGCACCCCACTGGTACCGTGCCAACGCAGAACGCCTCCCATGCCAGCTCCAAGGTACGCTGCCAGCTTAATTCAAGGTTCTCCCACACAGCTATCTCCTCCCCTCGCCGAACACCGCCCGATGGACCTGGTAAATGCGCTGAAGTTCAGTGATNGGCGTTGGGTGATCGTCCACACGTAGATCTATTTTCACATCGTTAAAACCACCGTAGCCTGCCCCTTCCTGCACCACTAAAAGGGCTGCCGCCTGCTGGCCACGGGCGTCTCCACCGGCGTTCTGCCCCGCCTCTAACGCGGCAAGGAGCCGTTCTGCCAAGGGGCCTTCACTGGTCTCAAACGTTCTGGCCATAGCTTGTACCGTCTCTTCGCTGACCAAAATGTTTCCCTGGGCAGTGTAGTTCTCCCCTGTTACTCCCCCAGCCCAGTCATGGCATTCAGAGCCGGTGAAGGTAGCCGCATTGCCCCGGGAGTCGACGATGCCCACCTGGCGTTTTTCCCGGCCTGGATCAGAAGCAAGGAGGATGTCCAACACTTCCTGGGCGCTTTTCCCTGCCGCCAACAGCTCCAGTCCCCTTGGCCCAAAACTAGTATTGGCATAGGATTGGGTGCTTATTGCCCCCACCCCTGCCTTGGCCCAGGGGCAGACCGCTCCAACAGCCACAAACTTGGACTGTACTGCTACTCCCCATTCCTTGGTTTCCGGATCAAACCCTACGATGGAAAAGGTGGCCACGATTTTATCTTCCATGCCCATCCCTCCCTGTGTTATTGGCTATATTCCCTGTTTTTTCCAAAAGTCCTTGCACGCTCATTCTACCGCTTGCGCGCTAATACTCCCCCTCAGCCTGTACATCTGTCCCGGTGGGAAATGGGACTCGGGTAGTTTCAGGAATTCGTCCTTCAACAGGGCGAAAATCAAGACGTCTTCCCAAGCATCCCGGTAGCGGACGTAGGTATACTGCTTTAGCACACCTTCCTGCCTAAAGCCAAACTTCCGCAACAGGCGGATGGAAGGCTCATTGCCAGGGAAGACAGTTGCCTGAATGCGGTGCATTTCCAGTTCGTGAAAGCCAAAGGGAATCACAGCCCGTACCGCTTCACTCATAATCCCCTGCCCTTGGTAAGCAGCGGATAGCTCATAACCCAGTTCCGCCCGGGAAAAGTGTTCGAAATCGCTAAAACCGATGGTGCCAATTACCTTGTCATGGGGTTTAAGGGTAATGCCCCAACGGATAGACTGTTCTTCCGCAAAGCCCGTCTTGAAAAAACGGACAAAGCCCCTCCCTTCCGCTTCCGTTTTGGGCCACCAGTCGTAATACCGGGCTAGTTCTTCTGTAAAATAGGCATGGATGTCTGCGCCGTCCTCATACCGCAGCTGGCGCAGGATTAGTCGTTCTGTTTCAAGCACAGGAAACTGCGCAAAAAAAGGCATACAAGTACCAATCCACCTTACTCTGATCTCTAATATCCATATTCTACTACATTCTACACAAAATATAGAGCAAAACCTTACCGATCTTCGGAGCTATTCCAGCCCCAGGCGGGAAAAGATCAAATCCAGGTGTTTGAGGTGACGATTGTAGTCAAAGCAGGCCTTGACCTCCTCCGGACTGAGCCAATTGCCCACTTCAGATGCGGCCAGAACGATGGGCAGGAAGGACTTTTGTTTCTCCCACGCTTCCATNGCCAACGGTTGAACGATGTTATAGGCCTCCTCCCGGGAAAGTCCCTTATCAACTAAGGCCAGCATCACCTGCTGGGAATAGATCAGCCCCAGGGACAGATCCATGTTGCGCTTCATCATGTCCGGAAAGACAACTAACTGCTCCACAATGCGGCGGAAACGGTTGAGCATGTAGTTCATGAGAATAGTGGCATCGGGTAGGATGATGCGCTCGGCCGAGGAATGGGAGATATCCCTTTCGTGCCAGAGCGCCACATTTTCATAGGCGGTGAGCATGTAACCTCTCATCACCCTGGCCACACCGGTCATGTTCTCCGAGCCGATGGGATTGCGCTTGTGGGGCATGGCTGACGAACCGGTCTGCTTGGGTGAGAAATACTCCTCCACTTCCCTCGTTTCCGTCTTCTGCAGACCACGTATTTCAATGGCAAACTTCTCGATGGAAGTGGCCATTAGGGCTAGCGTGCCTAGGTATTGGGCATGACGGTCGCGCTGGAGTGTTTGGGTTGAGATCAGGGCACGCTTAAGCCCAAGTTTCTCGCACACATACTCCTCCACAAAGGGATCAATATTGGCATAGGTACCCACCGCACCCGAGATTTTGCCCACTTCTATGTTCTCAGCCGCAGCCTTAAAGCGCTGTAAGTTCCGCCCCATTTCGTCATACCACAGGGCGAGCTTCAAACCAAAGGTGGTGGGCTCGGCATGGACCCCATGGGTGCGGCCGATCATTACCGTGTCTTTGTGTTCAACCGCCCGTTCTTTCAATACCGCTAGCAGGCTTTCCAGATCCCGCAGGAGAATNTGGTTCGCCTGTTTGATCAAATAAGACTGGGCAGTGTCTACCACGTCCGTGGATGTGAGCCCGTAATGGATCCACTTACGCTCCTCCCCCAGTGTTTCTGACACAGCCCGGGTGAAGGCCACAACATCGTGACGCGTTTCCGCTTCTATGGCACGGATGCGGTCCAGATCAAAACCTGCGTTTTTGCGAATTTTCTCCACGTCTGCCCAGGGGATCACACCTAACTGGGCCCAGGCCTCACAGGCTAGAATTTCCACCTCCAGCCAAGCCCTAAAGCGGTTCTCTTCACTCCAAACCGAACCCATTTCCGGTCTTGTATAACGTTCCAACATACACCTAACCNCCCTTGTCTTGTCATAAATACAGGTGTCTCTCCCGCAGGAAAGACACCACAGATTTGTCCTTACAGCATCTAGTCCAAACCGTAGAAGTTTTCCACCTGCTCCTGTAGGCGCTGGGCCAACAGTTCCAGCCTCTGGGCGTCTCCGGCGATCTGATTAATTACCGCTGACTGCTCCTCCGTGGAAGCGGCTATTTCCTCGCTGCCCCTGCCCACATCTTCCGCTGCCCTGGTGATGGCGTTTACCTGTTCCACTACCTCCCGGAACACCCTACCTATTTCAGCAAACTTCTCACCTGTTACGTTGATGCGGTCCTCAACCTGATCAACACTGCGTCCAGTCAGCTCCATGCGCTGCAGCGTCTGCTGGGTCTCCTGCAGGATCTGCTGGATCAAAACGGCAATTTCCCCGGAGAAGCGGTGTGCTTCTTCCGCCAGTTCCCGGACCTGGGCTGCCACCACCGCAAAACCGCGGCCGTCTTCTCCTGCCCTAGCCGCTTCAATGGCCGCATTGAGGGCCAACAGGTTAGTCTGCTCGCTGATATCGGCTATGGCGCCAACGATGCCGCTGATCTGCTGGGAATGGNCAGCCAGCTCATCCACTGTGATGGACAGGTCATTCACGTCCCTACGGGCACTGCCCACATCCTGGATCGCCTGGCGCAGCAGCTCTAGACCGTCCTCCAGCTCATTGAGGGCCCGCTGTGTGTTGGTTTTCATAGTCCCTGCGTTCTCCGCCATGGTCACGGACGTACTGGCAAACTGGTTGGAAGCGCTGGCCACTTCGTGCACCGCCGCTCCCGTCTCAACTGCGGCACTGGACAGGCCCTCTGACAGATAGTTTACTTCTTGACTGGTCTGGCGGATGCCCAAAACCAGCCTGCGCAGTCCCGCCAGCATCTTTTCAACCGAACCGGATAAGGAACCGATTTCATCCCGGGAGCGGATATTCCATTCGGTACCCAAATCACCTGCGCCGATCCTACTAACCGCTTCNCCCAGGACGTGCATGGGCCCAATAATGGATCGGGTCACCAACGCAGCGATCACGATACCTAAGACTGTAGCGGCAGTAAGGAGAATTCCATTTTGGGTGATCAAGCTGCNAGTTCCCCGCTCAATGTCTGTCTCAACTTGGCCAATCTGCAGTCGAATGGCTTCCCTATTTGCCAGGAGCAGACGAGCGATTTCTTCCAGTGCAGCTTCCGTGATACCGTTGTAGGTTTCTGCTGCCTCGGCCACCCTGCCCTGACTCAACAGCTCCCTGATTGTTTGGGCTGACTGGTGCAGAGTGTTATGGGGTTCGTGTAGGGCCGCAAACCCCTCCTTCAGGTGGGGATAACGGGCTACAACGTCTTCCAACTCCTCACCCAAGAGCCATTTACCCAAATTGCACTGGGTCGGATCGAGTTCAATACTGAAGTTATCAGCTGTTCCATCGATTATGTAGTCCTGCAGGTGGAGGGACCAGCGCACATGTTCCACTTCCCTCTGCACGAGCGATGCGTAGATCTGCTCCGCCGCCTGGATGCGGGAGGCGGCCTCCCTTGTCTTCTGAATTCCATTGATACTGATGCCCGTTGTGATCAGGGCCATTACAATCAAAAACAAGAACCCTATTCTCAGTTTAGTGCGAATCGTTATCCTCCAACGCGACATTATCATCTCCTCCCATTGGATTTCTTCTAAAGAACAGTTCTTGATAACTAACATTATTCCTGTCAAAAAACACCAACTACTCGTGAAATGGGTCACAGCACAGCATTTCCCTTGAATCTTCCACTTCTTCCCCGCAGGATTTCATCCTGTTGTCGAGTAATCAAAAACCAATAAATGTAATTGACTTGAATTGAAGTATAAGGAGGGGATCATTCTGTTTAATCGACAAAACGGTGACAGCGTCAGTCTTCGGCCTTACATACTCCCTGTTGCCCTGATTATTATCACCCTAATCGTGGGTGGCGGGTTTGTGTTGCGGGCTGTACGTAATTTCCATTTCCGCGTCCTCAATGAACAGTCTGTCCAATACGCTCACAGTTACGCCGATGGCATCACGAAAACGGCCCAGGCTACCGCCGCCATCGATGAACTCTTGGAAGCAAAGCTTCTCACCGCAGGCAGAACGATCGCCCTTTACGAAGAGGAAGTGAGTGGAGAGAGCCTGGCAGCTCTGGCCGCTTCCCTGGAACTGGATGAGGTCTACTACTTCAACGCCGAGGGGGAAATACTCTTCTCAAACCACGGCCGTTATATAGGTTGGCGCCCACCTATTGGCCACCCAGTGGAAGATTTCATGCTGAGTGGAGATCAAATCAGGGTAGAAGAAATCCGGCCCGATACGGAATCGGGCAATCTGTTTAAGTATGCGTATATCCGCTCAGGCGGCGGGTTTTTTCAAATAGGTATTTCCGCCCAGACAGTGGAAGGGCTACTGCACGCCTTTCGGCCCGTCACCATTCTACGGGAAATCGCGGAGGGTTCTGAACACGTAGACAGCATCAGTTTCGTCAACAACGACTTTCGCATTGAAGAAAGCTCCGACCCTGCCCTAATCGGCCTCGAGCTCGATTCGCCTGACTTAAGGACTGGGCTGGCGGGCAGTGACGCCTTTTCCTTTGTTTACGCCCTGCAGGATGAGCCGTATTACTACGTCCACGCACCTGTCATTGTAGATGGAGAAAGGGTGGGCGGCCTACTCATCAGCCGCTCCTTGGAAAACACCAACCGCCTGGTGCGCCAAACCACCGCCCTGGGCCTTGCTGCCTTTTCCATTGTTGGCTTGGCCCTGTTCTATGCCCTATACATGACTTACCGCCGGAAAAAGGAGTTGTACCAGCTGTCCAACCTGCATAGTGCGACCGGTCTGCCTAACCGTCGCTCACTCCATAGGAGAATATCCAGGTGCAGCCAGCCCGGCTCTGCCCTGTTCTTAATACACATATACCGTTTGGACAACCTGGACCACACCTACGGTCACCGCTTTGTGGAANGTTTCTTTCAAGACTTAGCCCGGCACCTGCAGGAAGCCTTCTCCCATCAATATGAGTTTGTCCATTACGCCGATAACCGCCTTGCCCTTTTCATCGAGGATGCCCTGAGTAGAGATACACTGGAAGATCTGGCCCAGCAGTTCAGCAATTNGGTTCTGGACTTTTTTGGCCAGATGGGTCTCTTGAAACAGTTGGGCGTTGGTGTCGCCATCGTNCAGGTAGGAGAAAACAACCACACTCCAGAAGAGCTCTTTGCCGATGGGGCCATTACCCTTTTGAACCACTCCGAAGATTCTCCGTTGCCCTATACCTTTTTCAGCCAGTCCATGAAGGAAAGACTGCAGCGGGAAAACGCCATTTCTGAGGAGCTGCGCACATTCTTAATCGGCCAGAGGGACCAACTGCTTGCGGTGGAATTCCAGCCCATCCTCGATCTGGCAACCGGTGAAATAGCTGCCTTTGAAGCATTAACCCGTATGCGTTCACCTAATCTGGGTCAGGTTAGCCCGTTGGAGTTTATCTCCATCGCCGAAAGGGAGCAGCTCATTGGCGAGCTGGACCTGTGGGTGCTGAAGCAAGGCTGCCTCTTTCTCCGAAGGCTGGAACAGAGCGGTTTCCCCCAAGTCAGTGTGGCAGTCAACATCTCCGGGAAAGAGCTGTACAACCCCGCCTTCCCCAGCCGCGTTGGACTCGTCGTCCAGGAACACGGGATCAATCCGGCCCGCCTTGTCCTGGAGATTACCGAGTCCATCATGTTTGAGTCTTTTGCGGAAATCTCGGNAGCTATCAGGGAACTGAAAAAACACGGTGTGGAAATTGCCATTGATGACTTCGGGGTAGGCTACTCTTCCTTTGCCAGGCTGGAAGAGCTGCCCGTTGATGAGGTGAAAATCGATAAGTCCTTTATCGACGGCATTCTCACAAAAGACCGCGACCGCCTGATCATCGGTGAACTAGTGGCCATGTGTCATAAACTCGGCTTAAGGGTTGTGGCGGAAGGGGTCGAAGAAGAAGAACAAAGGCAGTACCTCCGGGAACAGGGCTGCGATATGATGCAGGGCTTCCTGTTCAGCCGTTCACTGCCTATAGATACCGCTATAAACAAACTTAAGGGCGTGGTCTAGAGCGCCTAGCGCGCTCCACCACCGCCGCCGCCAAAGCCGCCGCCTCCACCACCGGTAAAGCCTCCCCCGGTTCCTGTGGTNGCTATGGACTGGGTTAGGGACGACTCAAAAGAATTGGTGAACCTTGTGAAGCGGCTGCTGGAGAAGGTATGGTAGTAGATGAACCAGCCGCTGCCGAAATTGTAAGCCCCGTCCCGGAGATCGGGGAAAACGAGATTAAGCTGATTGAGCAGCTGATCCCCAACGCCCAGGATGTAGGCATAGGGTACATACTCTTCCCAGATGCCCAGGCTGCCAATGCGGCTGGTATCCACCCGGGAGAAGTCCTTCAGGTAGCGGCGAAGGGCACGCCACTTAGTGTACTGGGCCTGACCCTGGGGCGTCCGCCGCTCTGCCCCGAAGGCGGCCATAAAAAAGGTGACCAGGCCCATAATCAGGCAGGCAATACCGGTAAGGAACATATCGAGGCTGAAGGGAATCCCGCAGCCGATGAAAAGGAGCGTGCCAGGGACAAGGAACCAGTACACGCGCTTATTGCCCTCAAAAAACTGATATTTTTTCCCTTCGGCATCGATCTCCTTTGACCATTCCTGCCAAAACTCGCGAAAATCCTTCTTCTCATCCCTAACGTACTCCTCAATTTCCGTTAAGCTGATGCGGTCCCGCTCCGTCCTTTCAAACAGGAAGGACAGGAGCTTTTGTTCATAACCGGAAAGCTTATCCCCGGCCGATTCGCTCCTTTCCCTACGGATAAAGGCGTAGTCGGCCTCATCTTTCCGCCTGCCTGCTTCAGGTGTTTCCTCAATTTGCAGATACCCACGCCGGGCAAGGTCTAATACAGTTGCCATGAACGTCTGTCCGTCAATGGGACGCTGCCAGAGGACACCCAATACAGCCGGGGGATACTTGGCGGGGAGTTCCTTGTAATACTTGTCTTTGAAACCCGGGTGGGGTTTGGCGTAGTTGTAGTAGATATAGGCGTTGAGGAGATAAAAGACTGCCACCACAATTAGGGCAGCATAGGGATCGAACTTCTTCAGTCTCTCCCGCCTTTCCCGCCTCTCAATCTTGCCCTCTTCCTCAGCCACAATCCCCGCCAAACCATCCTTGTTGGTGGTTCGTTCAGCCAGAGGCACAAGCCTGGTGGGAAAGACTACCCTGCCTTCCACGAAGGTGCGGGAGGGCAGATCGTCCACTTCCCAAACGATTTCCTGGGGTGAAGCAATGGTAACAACGCCCTGACGCGGCCCATGTCCCCAGGCCAGGATTTCATCCTGCTGAGCACCGTAAGGCAGCCACAGGGTTATCCGCACGTGATCTCTAGGCTTCTCCCACTGATCGCCGACGAATTGGTAGTAAAACTCGGCCACATCGTTATGTTTCAAGACCACATTATCCAGTACATAGCTCAGCTGAAAGATCCGGATCTCATCTTCCGCCTCGAAACTCCAGTCTATGTAAAGCTGGCCGTCCTTAGTGGTGACGAAGTAGGTGCCGGTCGGACCCGGTGAATCCCGCTCTAAGCGGGTGTAGGGAACCGAGTTTTCCGAGATGACCACATCCCGCACTTCCAAACCGCGGTCCAAATCGATCCACTGGTACATTCCCGTGTACCTGCCGTTGAACTGGACAGTGTGGGTTTCCGTTACACGCACAATACCGTCCGCACCGAGGCGAGCATCAATCTCCAGATCCAAAAAGTGATAGGAGCGCGCCAAAACCGGTTGTGCCAACAGTAACAGTAGAAGCAGTGGTAATATGAATAGCGCGGGTTTTCGCTGCATTGCAACCCCTCCTTTGCTAGTTTATTTCTACTAACAAATTCCCATTCCTCCCCCCTAAACGGGGCCATCGGTGCAGGATTCCCTGGACGTTAGTTGAATAGAAGGGTAAATTGCGAAATAAAGCACAAACAGGGAAGTGATCTGAATTGCGGGTTAAAAGAATCCTTTGGTCTGTACTCCTTGCCCTCCTGCTGGTTTCTGGTCTAGCTGCGGCCCAGGAAGTGCTGGGGGACGATTGGTATGTTATCGAGCAGGACGGGGTGGCCAGCGGCTATGGCCGCGACCAATGGTACAAAACGGAAGACGGGTATTATTTCAGCAGTTTCTTCGAGCTTAATCTTGAGTTCCTGGGCACAGCCTACGTGCATCTAGAACATATAGACGCCTGGACAGATGCCGATTACAGGCTGATTAAAGTGCTGCGCATCAGCAGCATCGATGGTGCCCAGACCAGGCACGAAGCAGTGTTTACATATCATGAAAACAGCACCGAAATCGCTGTGACCAACACGGATACAACGGGCACAGAAAAGACCAGGGTGATTGAGCTGGCTGGAGCAACACCCATCTACCTCAGCGATTCTTTCCTAGCAAAGCTCTTCAGCGAAGGAAAATTAGCTGTAGGCCAAACCTACACCTTTGCCCAGTGGGAACTGGACGAAGTGGTGGAAATGGAAATGCGGATTGACGAGGTCAAAGCATTCGAATACGCCGGTGAGGCAGTTGAGGTCTTTGTAGTCTTCCAGGATACGGGCTCCCTGGAAGCCACGGTTTGGGTTGACGCAGAGGGTCACACCTATCACTCCGAATCACTAGGGGGCAGCCTGGTCATTCGTAAGGTAGACCCCAACAATCTGCCCGAACTGCAGACTATGGCAGCTGATGTACTGATGGTGCCAGGCAACATTGCGGTCCAAAACCCCCACCGCAGCGAAGCCAGTCTTATCACAGTGGAATGGAAAGACATTCCCCTTGGTGATTTGTCCCTAACAGATAACCGTCAGACTATTACCCAGTCCCTTTCTAACACCTCTGTTCAGCTGGCAATTAAGCGGGAGGAAAGGGATTTTACCGGCCAAGTGCTGCTTCCCGTGCAAGATCCGACCTTTGCCCCCTACCTCGCGGATACGGACTACATCAGCCCATCAAACCCGGAGGTTCAGAACCTGGTTGAGGAGATCCTGGCAGGAGAAACGGACGGCTGGCAGGCTGCCCAGCTCATTTTGGCATGGGTTTACAACAACATCACCGCCCGGCTTGTGGCCCGCAATCTGACCACAGAGGAGATCCTGGCGGAGCGGGCTGGTAAATGCGCCGAGTATGCTACGCTGTACGCTGCCCTGGCCCGGGCGGCTGGGCTTCCCACCAAACTGGTTGTGGGGGAACGCTACATGGGCAGTATGTGGATCGCCCATATGTGGAATGAAATCTGGTTGGGTGAGTGGATCGCCGTTGACGCCTCCCATAATCAGATTGCCCCCGATGCCCTTTTGGTCAAGTTCACCGCGGGCGACACGCTGATCGGCACCAGGGATATCCGCCTCAGATTGGTAAGCAAACTAAGTATCACGATTGATGAGGTTAAAATGGCCGAATTGGGTATGGGGCCAGCAGTCAAAACGGGCCGGGACGGGCAGACGTACTATAACGCCGAGTACTACTGTGAGATCGCAGTGCCGGAAGGTTGGATCACCATGGAAGGGGAAGACCAAGGCTTTCCCCTTTTGATCCTGGAAAACCCCCGGGATAGGAACTTTTCAGCCATTCTGGTCATGATGGGGGTTCCGAAAGGAACGAGAGCGGACCAGATCATGGCAGCGAGGATTGCCGCCATGCCCACCCTCCTCCCCAATTTCAAGTTCATTGGGGAAGGAACAGCTGTAATTCAAGGGGAGCTCGCTGCTGCGGCTTATTGGGCATACGGAAACGAGCCTCGCCTCAAACAGGCAAACCAGCTTCTGATCAAAGAAGATGTGGCCTATATCTTTATCTTTACCGCCCTGGAAGAGGTGTGGGAGGATTACGAGTACCTGATTGAGACAATTACAGCCGGTTTTAAAAGTTATTTATAAAGATAAGGCGCGGACAAAATCCGCGCCTATTTTAACAGTAAGATGGGTATAAGCACAAAGCTGAGGGCAGTGGGTACCAACACGCCTAAGGTGGCCAGCTCCTCGTCTGCCCCCAACGTTGAGGCAACCATGGCGGTGGTCAAGAGCGGGGGCATGGCCAGCATCAAAAGGAGTATTTCCCGAAGGGGCTCCGCCAGATCCAAAAAGAGCAGAAAGGGAAGCCCGATGAGGGGACTTAGCACAAGGCGGTGCAGGACCACTCCCCACACTTCCCTACGCCAGGCCTTGGTCTCCAGCGTTATTGCCAGCAGCGAGCCTAAGATAAGCATGGCCGAAACAACGCACATACCGCTCAGAAGCTCCAATGCACCAAGGATGGGTTGGTATAATTTCAGGCCTGACAGGCCTGCCGCTAAACCGGCGAGCAGGGCGAAGATGTTCCAGTTAAAGAGGCGCTTCAGACTGAACTTTGGCCCCTCCCTAAGTTCTGACACGCCGTAGCTCCAGTAATAAAGGGCGGCACCCAGTTCAAATAAGAAGGCGTAGACAACGTATTCGTCGCCAAATAGGGTCAGAATGATGGGCATGGGCAAAAAGATGTTGTTGCCATTGGTACAGAGAATCCCGTATAGGCCCTGTACCTTGCCCTCCAAGCCCAACTTGCGGCCGCTCCAGCGGGCGGTGAAGGCGAGCACAACGGAAACAATCAGGCCGATAACAACAAAAACCCAACCTTGACGCAGGGCGTCAAGTTCAATGTTTTTATACATGGATACAAACAGGAGGGCGGGAAAAGCAACCCGCACCACCAACCTACTCAGCTTGCGGTCGAAGCCTATATCCAATACACCCAGGCGGTGCAGGCCCATTCCCGTTAGTATCAACAGGATAAGCATCACAAAAGGTTCAATGATCTGCAGCGGTGATCCCCCTCTTCTAAGACTTAGCTAAACCCTGCTGTCAATCTTACCACTTCGGACCCCGGGCCTCAAGTACCATTCTTTTTGAGCCTGAACGGCAGGTATTAGCGCTAAAAGCACGAATTATCTAGCATAACCTTGTCCTTAAAGGAGCGATTGCATGTCTAAGTATGAACGGTTGATAATCTACCCGTTGCTGTTCATTGCCCTCTTCTGCGCGTTGACAGGCGTGAATATGGTCAACGCAACTCAGCAGTTCATAGACAAAATAGTGGCGAAGGAAATCGTGGTGATCAACGATGCAGGGGATACCGTGGCATCGTTCAAATACGATCAGGAAAAAGAAAACGTGAGTTTGGAGATGTATAATGGGGACGGAGTCCGTACCCTCTCCCTCCTCTCCTACGATGACGGAGGGGCCATCGGCCTCTTTAACCGGGAAGGCTACCTCACAACGGCTATTCAAAACGATGGCCAAGCTGGGACCCTTCACCTGTACAACGGCACGAGCAAGGAGACAAAACTGGTTGGCCTGCGCAGCGGCCTTTACGGCGGTGTGGTAGAAGTGAATAACGCCAGGGGTCTTCCCACAGCCATCCTGGGCAACAACGCCCACAACAACGGCTATCTGGGTCTCTTTAGGGGAGAATTACTCGGCTTCTTAAGCCCCCAGATCATTCTGAATGTGGGTGAAACAGAAGCAACGATCGAAACTGCTAAGAAATAAGACGGCACAAATATTGAAGCTCCTATTAGTGCAGCACACTGCGCTAATAGGAGCTTTTTTATTGACTCAGAGCCTGCCGCCCTTTTGCAGTGATGGCCAGGGTTGAAAGGGAAACCCGATTGCACATGGATGCGTAAGGACAGCCGCCGCAGGGCAGCTCGCAATCTGCCGGCCCATCATCCCTCTCCACAAAACCCAAACGGACAAGTTCATCCAAGGCCGCATCCACCAAGGCCAAGGGTTTACCAAGCTTGACTGCCAACTCCGGTTTGGACACGTACTCTCCGCTGGCCAAGGCCAGGAGCAGTTCCTTAATCATTCCTTTACCTCCAAACTCTAGGCAAAGCCCAGAAGCAAGCCGACGCGGTAAACCAAGACTGCGGCGAACCAGCCCAGGACGAAGGTATACACGGCACTAAAGGCCATCCATTTGGTGGAGCCCGTTTCCTTTTTGATGGTACCGAGCGTTGCCACACAGGGTGTGTAGAGCAGCGTCATCACCATAAAGGAAACGGCTGTAAGGGGTGTAAAGACAGAGCGAATGGCCTCAATCAATTCTACGCCACTGTCCACCCCAGCATATACCATACCTAAAGTGGCTACTACCGATTCCTTAGCCGCAATACCTGAGAACAGGCCAACGGCTGCCTGCCAGGTGCCGAAGCCGGCTGGGCGGAAAATGGGGGCAACAAACGTGCCGATTCTGCCTAAAATGCTTGCGGGACCGTAAGGTTCCACGCCGGTGGGCAGTACAGCTAAGATCCAGAGCAAACTTACAACCGCAAAAATGACCGTTCCGGCCCGTACCAAAAAACCGGACACGTTATCCCACATGTTACGCAGCACATTGCGTAGGGTAGGTTTGCGGTAAGGGGGCAGCTCCAGGATAAAGTGGGAGACTTCACCCTTAAACAGCGTTGCACTGAACAGCTTGCCCATAAGAAGGGCCACAATAATACCTAGACCGTAAACGGAAAACATAACTAGACCACCGTGCTCCGGGAAAAACGCCCCGATAAAGACCAGATAAATGGGTATCTTTGCCCCACAGGACATGAAGGGGTTAATCAAGATGGCGATCATCCTGTCCTTCTTATTCTCCAGGGTGCGGGTAGCCATTACCCCCGGCACGTTACAGCCGAAGCCCACCAGCATGGAGATGAAGCTTTTACCCTGCAGCCCCACTGCACGCATTATGTTATCCATAACATAGGCGGCCCGGGCCATATACCCGCTGTCCTCTAAAAAACCCATGAGCATATACAAAACTACGATTAATGGTACAAACTCCACTACCGCACCGAGACCGGCAAACACACCTTCAGAAAGGAAAGAAATAAGCCACTCAGGTGCACCCATTGTGGATAGTCCGCCCGTCACAAACTCGCCTAAAACCCCAATCCACCCTGCCACTATCCCGCCGAGCAGTTCTTCACCAATGGCAAAGGTGAGCTGAAACACGCCCAGCATGATCAGGGCGAAAATGGGCAGGCCGAAGTATTTATGGGTCACGATTTTATCGATCTTATCAGTCAAAGTTGGCACAGCCTCATCGGGCCGGCAGACCGTATCCGCTGTTACTTCACTGATAAACCTGTACCTATAATCTACAATTTCCAGCTGATACTGCTCCGCCCGAGGTTTGAGTTCACTCAGGAAAGCGGCGAGCTCCTGGGAGGATTTGAGCACCTCGTTTTCCTGCATGAGCCGCTCCGCGTATCCATCGCCCTCCAACAGCTGAAGAGCAAGCCACTGCCGGGGATAGTCGAGCCTCAGGCCGTCTAATAGATCCTGCAGTCTAGCCAGCTTGCCATCTAGGTCTTCTCCGTAGGTAATATGGGGGCGGCCGTTTAAAGGCGCGTTAATCAAGTCCGCAGCCGTGTCAAGGAGTATATCTATTCCCTTACGCCGGGAGGCTACGGTGGGTACAACAGGTACTCCCAGTCTTTCTGAGATGCCAGCCAGATCGACTTTGATCTGCTTTGCTTCCGCCTCATCAACCATATTCAAGGCCAGAACGACCTTGACGTTCATCTCCAGGAGCTGGGTAGTAAGGTATAAGTTCCGTTCAATATTAGTGGCGTCAACTACGTTGATCACCACATCCGCCCCTTGGCTGAGGATGAATTCCCGGGCGATCCTCTCGTCTTCTGCGTACGCCCCTAGGCTGTACGTGCCGGGCAGGTCAACGATCTCATAATCAACCCCTCCGTGGCGAACATAACCCACCTTTTTCTCCACCGTCACGCCGGGCCAGTTGCCCACATGGTGGTTAGAGCCGGTTAGGGCGTTAAAGAGTGTTGTTTTGCCGCTGTTTGGATTACCTACTAAGGCAATCGTCTTGCTCATCCTGTTTCCTCCCCTACAACCGCTCCAATTTCTTTACCAGCATTTTCTCGGCCAAACCCCGACCTAAAGCAATTTTGTTCCCTTCCAGGGCAACAATTAAAGGTCCGAAGTCATTTTTCATGACCCGCACCTGAGCACCAGTGTTAAAACCCATTTCATAAAGGCGTTTTGTAGCATTTGCCCCCGCCGCTATTCTCTGCACTCTGCCACATTCACCTGCTGCTAAGTCTACTAACGATCTGAGCTCCATGGAAAAGAAGACCCTCCCCGCCGCACCCATAAATGACTGAAAATGATTCTCATAGTCATGATATTATAGACACGCCCAGCCTGTCAAGCCCAGCTCTACTGGATTTGCGATTATTTTCTCTAATGCCGTTGTCCGGGCCACTGCGTTTACGACTTCCGCCTTGGCCCCCCTTCCTTTTAGAAGGAAATCATTAATTCAAAAAGAATAAGGTAATTGTTAAAAACTTTACGGAGGTGATGCAAATGCGTATTCAAAGCCATCCCATCCTGGAAGCCCCAACCGGCNGCGAGGTCACCTTCACGTTTGACGGCCAAACGCTCACAGGACGCAAAGGAGAGATGGTCTCATCCGCTTTATTTGCCAANGGCATCCGCACTTTTTCCATTCATAAAGCAGAAGATGCCCCCCAGGGTATTTTTTGTGCCGATGGCCAGTGTGCCCAATGTACTGTAGTAATCGACGGCGTGCCGGTGAAAAGCTGCGTCACACCTCTGCGGGAAGGGATGGAGATTCAAACGCTCGTCCATGACCCTGAACTCCCTGCAGATGACGAATGGCGCCCATCCTACCGGCCGGAGGAGCTTTCCTGCCAGGTTTTGATCGTGGGCGGCGGACCCTCAGGTATTACAGCCGCTTTGGAACTGGCTGGGCTCGGCGTTTCAGTTATTCTGGTAGACGACAAGGACAGGCTGGGAGGCAAACTCGTCCTCCAAACCCACAAGTTCTTCGGATCCATGGCGGACTGCTACGCCGGTACCAGGGGTACTGACATTGCCCGCATCTTGGAAGAAGAGGCGCGCAGCCATGAGAACATCACCACCCTGACCAACGCCACTGCCGCCGCCATTTTCAGCGATAAAAAGGCAGGCGTATACATTAACCAAGAGAAATACATTCACATAGCCTTTGAGGCCCTAATGGTCTCCACCGGCGCCAGGGAACGTTCCCTGGTCTTCCCCGGTAACGACCTGCCCGGCGTATTTGGCGCAGGTGCCTTCCAGACCTTAGTGAACAGAGACTTGGTCAAATCATCCAACCGAGTGCTTATTGTAGGGTGTGGAAATGTGGGCTTAATTGCGGCCTACCACGCCCTGCAGGCAGGTATCTCGGTGGTTGGTATAATTGATATCGCCTCCGAAGTAACCGGTTACAAAGTACACGCCGACAAAATCAAACGCATGGGCGTACCCATCTACCTGAACCACACCATTTTGGGGGTTACGGGCGATGGGAAGGTGGAAAAGGCCACCATTGCCCAGGTGGATGAAGACTGGAACCCCATCGCAGAAACGGCCAAGACGTTCGCAGTTGATACTGTGCTCATCGCAGTGGGCCTTTCTTCCGCCGATGAATTTTTCAAGCTGGGTGAACAGGGCGGTTTCCCGGTTATGAAAGCGGGCGATGCGGAAGAAATCGCAGAGGCATCATCGGCCATGATCGGCGGCAGGGTTGCGGGGCGGAAAATGGCCCAAACCCTTGGGGTGGAAACAACTATCCCAGCTGAGTGGCTGGAAAAGGCGGAAATTCTCAAGAGCCCACCGGGTCAAACATTTGCCCGGAGCCACAGCCTGCCGGAAGGGGATGGCTGGGAGCCCATTATCCACTGCTACCAGGAAATTCCCTGCAATCCGTGTACCACCGTCTGCCCTTACGATTCCATTCAACTCAGGGGCGAGACAGGTACCATCATGGACCTCCCCTATTTCTCCGGCAAGTGTATTGGCTGCGGTCAGTGCCTTTTGATCTGCCCTGGCCTGGCCATCACCCTTGTGCGGAGGTCCAAAAACGAAGGGTATGCGGAAGTGATGCTGCCCCATGAATACAACCACCGCTTTGAAGCGGGAGAAGAAGTCCCCCTGCGGGATCAGGATGGTAGTTCCCTGACTGTGGGTAAAGTACTGCGCACCCGCTTCAGTAAAAAACACCGGACCCATGTGATCACAGTGGAAGTGCCGGAAGAGTTGGCTGTAAATGTAGCCGGGATCTTGGTCCAAGCAGAAGGGGTAACGGAGCCCTTACCCGAAGCAAACCTTACCTTTCTGCCTGATAACGCCATCGTCTGCCGCTGCGAGCGGATCAGCCTGGGCGAAATTAAAGAGTTCATTAAAGAAAACCGGGTGAATGATCTCAATCAGTTGAAAATACCGCGGGTGGCCATGGGTGCCTGCGGTGGTAAGACGTGTCTCGATCTCCTCCCCCGTGTTCTGGCGGAGGCGGGTGTGGACAGGGATAAAATTCGTCCGGCAGTGATCCGCCCCTTGGCTGTGGAAGTACCTATGAAAGCGATTGCTAATCAAGGCGGTGAAGACAGGTGAAGACTTACGATGTGGTAATTATCGGTGCCGGTAGTGTGGGACTCCCCGTTGCCTACAGTTTGGGTGCAAGGGGCCTCAAAGTGGCTGTCCTGGACAAAAGAGCTTCTGTGGGGCAGGGTGAAAACAAGGCGGCTATTGGGGGAATCCGCGCCACCCACTCAGACCGGGCTAAGATCAAGATCGGTCAAGCGTCCCTTGATTTCGTCCGCAGGCTGAAGCCGGAATTTGGTTATGATGTGGACTTCATTGAAGGGGGCTACCTCTTCCCCGCCTATGACCCCAAAATCGCCGAGAATCTGAAAGGCCTCCTGCCCATCCAGAAAAGCTTTGGCTTGGAAATTGACTGGATTGGGCCGGAAGAGGTGAGGGAGAGAGTACCGGGAATTCGTGCCGAAGGTCTTTTAGGCGGCACGTTTTCGCCCAAAGACGGCCACCTCTGCTCCCTCAAATTGGCAGGTGCCTTTTACCGTATGGCCCTTAAGGCAGGGGTAGAGTTTTTCTTCGAGACAGAGGTCACAGATATTAAGGTGGCAAACGGCAAGGTAACCCACGTGGCTACCAATGGCNCTACATTTAGTGCAGGCTGCGTTGTTAACGCTGCAGGCGCAGCCGGGCGGGACATTGCCCTTTTGGTGGGTACCGATCTACCCGTTTACCCGGACTCACACGAGGCCGGCGTTACCGAGCCTGTTAAACGGTTTATGCTGCCCATGATCGTGGATATAGCCCCCGACGAAAACTCTGACAACTACTATTTCTACCAAAGCATGGCGGGCAACATCATCTTCTGTATTACCCCCAGGCCCCAGCGGTGGGGTAGGGATCGCCGCTCCACTTCAGAGTTTTTGCCCATGGTGATCCCCCGTATGCTGAATTTGTATCCTAGGCTCCGCAACCTGAAGGTGCGGCGCACCTGGGGTGGGCTCTATCCCATGACGCCCGATGCCAAACCAATCGTGGGCTTTGATCGGGATGTGGAAGGCCTTTTCCACGCGGTGGGTATGTGCGGCCAGGGCCTGATGCTTGGGCCGGGACTGGCGGAAATAGCGGCTGAGGCCATAACAGAAGGGAAAGAACAACCCGAGATATTTGAAGATCTATCTCCCTATCGTGATTTCAGCGGTGAGGAACTTCTGCAGTAAAATAATCAAGGAGAGGTGATCGTTGTGTTAAACGGAATTCCGATCATGCCCCGCCCCAAAAACGAACCCGTTTTTGGTTATGGGCCGGGCAGCCCGGAGCGGGCAAAGCTGAAAGCAGCCCTGGCTGAGCTGAGCAGCAGGGAACTGGAAATCCCCTTGGTGATCGGTGGTAAAGAGGTCCGAACTGGGAAAATGGGCGACTGCGTCATGCCCCATGCCCACCAGCACCGCTTAGCCACGTATCACCAGGCTGGACCAGAGGAAGTGGAAGCGGCCATTGAAGCGGCTTTGGCAGCCAGGCAGGAATGGGCTAACATGCCCTGGGAGCAGCGGGCCGGTATTTTCATGAAGGCAGCAGAAATCCTGTCTAATGAAAAACGCTATCTGCTCAACGCAGCCACCATGCTCGGCGTCAGTAAAACACCTGTCCAAGCCGAAATCGACTCTGCCTGCGAGCTGATCGACTTCTGGCGTTTCAACGTATCTTATATGGAAGACATTTATCGGCAGCAGCCCAACTCCACTCCCTTGAGCTGGAACCGCCTGGAGCATAGGGGCCTAGAGGGCTTTATCTTTGCCGTTACTCCCTTTAACTTTACAGCCATTGCGGGCAATCTACCCACCGCTCCGGCTATGATGGGCAACACTGTGGTCTGGAAGCCGGCTTCTTCTGCCGTTTATCCCGCTTACCATGTCCTTAAGATTCTAGAAGAAGCGGGACTCCCTCCCGGCGTAATCAACTTCATACCCGGGCCAGGCAGCGTAGTGGGTGATTTGGTAATCAAGCACCCTGATTTGGCAGGTATCCATTTTACGGGCAGTACTGAAGTGTTCCAGAATATGTGGCAGAGTGTGGGCCACAACATCCACAACTACAAGACCTATCCCCGTATCGTAGGTGAAACGGGCGGTAAGGACTTCGTCTTTGCCCACAGCAGCGCAGATGTCCCTGCCCTGACGGTAGCACTGGTCAGGGGCGCTTTTGAGTTCCAGGGTCAGAAATGCTCCGCCGCTTCCCGGGCTTACATCCCCAGAAGCATTTGGCCGGAGCTGAAGGAGCGCCTCATTGCCATGACAGAGGAACTGACAATTGGCGATGTCCGGGATTTCACCAACTTCATGGGTGCGGTGATCGATCGCAGTGCCTTTAATAGGATCGTGTCTTACATCGAATACGCTAAACAGTCGCCTGAGGCAGAAATACTTGTTGGTGGTACCTATGACTATTCCGTTGGTTATTTTATCGACCCCACCATTGTGGTAACAACTAATCCAAAAATGAAGTTGATGGAAGAAGAGATCTTCGGGCCTGTCCTAACCATCTATGTCTACGAAGACGACAAGCTCGCTGAAACGCTCGAGCTCTGCGACAAGACCTCACCCTACGGCCTAACAGGGGCAATCTTTGCCCAGGATAGAAGGGCAATCGTTTACATGACAGATGCCCTACGGGAGGCAGCCGGTAACTTCTACATCAACGACAAACCAACCGGTGCAGTTGTGGGCCAACAGCCCTTCGGCGGTGCCCGTGCCTCTGGCACAAACGACAAAGCAGGCAGTATGTTCAATCTTCTCAGGTGGGTTTCCCAGCGGGCTATTAAGGAGAACCTCTTGCCTCCTACCTGCTACCGTTACCCACACCTAGATGAAGAATAGATTCGACACAAACAGTGGGCCTGTACTAGCGACAGGCCCCTTTTTTTAGATGGAGGAAGGAGAAGACTGATGCTGTTTGGAGCAAGTACCATGACGTTTTTCCGCCGCCCAATTCTAGAAGCACTAGAGGCCGTTTTCCGCTGCGGTTTCGATTACGCGGAGATTTGGGTCGATCACGCCTGGGATGAACGGCAGGGAGCAGATAACGAAGCGATCCGCCGTCAATTAGAGCGCTTGGGCTTGAGGGCAACTGTCCACTGCCCCATCTTGGACATAAACATCACCAGTGCCAACCGGGGGATCCGGCGGGAGTCGGTCCGCCAGAACCTACTGACGATAGACTTCGCCCGGGAAGTTGGCGCCCAACTAGTAGTAATCCATCCGGGAAGCAGGTTTTCAGTGCGAGAATCCCTTGAGGCCCACTGGGATTACCAGATCCAATCAATAAAGGAGATACTAGCTTACGCCGAAGAGCAAGGGGTCATGGCAGCGGTGGAGAACATGGACAGCGGCAAAGAGGTTGTTTCGGTTAAAAATGACGAAGATCTCAAACGCCTCTTCACTTTGTGCGAAAGGGAAAATGGGCTGGTCACATTGGACACAACCCATCTCGGTACGACGGAAAAGGTGTTAGAATTCATCGACGCCCTAGGCAGCCAAATAGCCCATCTACACCTCAGTGATGCGCTAGGGGATAAGATGCACCTCCGCCTGGGAGAAGGCAATCTAGACTTAAGGGCAGTAGCTAAGCAGCTCCAGACAGCAGGTTACACCGGAGTCTGCTCCTTAGAGTGTTTTGTCCCCAATGATGAAAGAATGCTCAAAAACGAGCTGGCAAAAGCGCGTGAGCTGTTCTCTGCCTAAGCGGCACTGGCGGCCGACCACTGGACCGCCTCGAGGTATGCTTCCGTAAGCACTCGAGGCGCCAAAGCAAGGGCAGCTGCCTGGTCCTCAATTCCCCGCCATCTGCCCTTTTCGTAGGCCAACACCACTTCCCATAGGTCTTGGAAGGGTCCGGTGCCGTAAATGAGCAGCTCCTGCATGGGAGCGGGTGCAGCTATTTCCTCTAAAATGTCTGGCATGGGCTTTTGCAACAGGACATCCAGCAGAGAAAAAAGCCCGGCTAGAAACAGCATTCCCTGGTAAGGACGCCATTTTGTCCGGGCTGCTAACAGCTCAATAAACCGGGCTCTAACCATAGAAGTTACCACCGCGATTCCCGGTTTGGTTACACTGATCCGCCGCAGGGCAACTAAAGACACCCATTTCCTGATCTCGCGTTCGCCTA
>JGI24708J26588_10000504_pt1 | contig 31844 bp, 29 predicted proteins | sample BioPla1DNA2_FD_26588 | JGI IMG/M metagenome (IMG submission 26588) | reverse complement strand
CAAGCAAATCAGGATAAAAACAAAAAGAAATTTAAAAACCCCCGGCCGGATCCCTGGAAGCTGCGCCGGGAAAATATTGAACCTGCCGCCACTGCCTTTTTATTTGGACTCCCCAGTCTTATTGCCGTATTGGCGGAATACTATCTTTTTTAACTGTCGAGATAAAGTTTGTAACTCTATATAAACAGGAAAGAAGGTTCCGGATTCCGGAGACCTTCTTTTTGTTTACATATTAAAATTGCCGTTAAATTTAAAGTTTTTGCTGGGTAACAGGAGGTAAGAGCAGATTAAGTACCACACTCCTGCCCTCATCAATGGCCTGCAGTCCTTCCAATAAAGCCGGTTTCAGCCGGGCCGGCTCCGAAACCGTCAAAGCTAAAGCATTACCTGCAGCCTGGGCAATTGCACCCAAATCGGCCGCCGGGCTGATACCGGTCCAGAATTTATCATTTTTCACTGCATACCCGTCCGGGTGTTCTTGTTTTACAGCCAGTTGAGCCGCTCCCCAGCCCTGGTTATTAAAAATAACAGTCATAAAAGGTGCCTTGTATTTATTGGCTACCCAATAGGTGGCAGTAGGAACGGAAAAGATGTAAGTACCGTCACCGCATAAAGCTACAACCCGCTTCTCAGGACAAGCCAGCTTTACCCCAATGGCAGCTCCGCCGAACCAACCCAGGGCACTGCCGCCGCTCATAAACCAGGTACCAGGTTTGTTGCGGGCAAGATGTCGCTCCACAATGGGAGCATAGGAAGTCGTTTCATTTAAAATAATGGTCTCATCGCCAACCACATCACGTAGCGTCCCCACAACAAATTCCGGGGTCAAAACTTCTTTTTCCACTTCTTTGGCTTTAATTTCCATCCACAGTTTTTCATGGGCTGCCTGCAAGCGTTTAAATCTTTTGGCAATCAGCTCCTCATCAAGCTTGGTTTGCTGTAAACGCCTATTTATCTGTAAAAGGGCGGCGTATGAATTAGCCTTAAAAAACCTGTGGGACGGGATATACCATAAAGGAGTTGCTTCCTTTAACGGATCAATGTCTAGGTAATAAATTTTTGCTTTGGGGTTAGGTTGATTCTCTGCCGGGATCCAGGGTAAATTACTGTCAATAATTAAAATTAAATCGGCTTCCCGTAAAAAACCGGCAGGATCATGTCCCAAGTGCAAGGGATGATCAGAGGGGAAATTCATATTCCACCTGCCCACTTCAATGACGGGAAGAGCCAGTTTTTCACTTAAACTGATAAGCTGTTCCACACTGTCCTGGTTTCTGCCCAGGTAGGAAGTGATAATGACCGGGTTTTCCGCTGCCAGTAAGGCCTCACAGATATCATTTAAGGATTCCTCGGCCAGACCTGTTGGCGCAATAGAGCCCCATTTTACCATTTCAGCTTCAATATCTCTACCGTCCTCTTCCAGCGGCTCCCGGGCTGCCATTAAATAAACAGGCCCCTGTGGGTCGCTGTGGGCAATTTGGATTCCTCTATAAACAAGCTGTTGGATGTTCTTGCCGGTACGCACTTCATAGTACCATTTGGTATATTCACGCACAATACTTGCCTGATCGTGCACATTCTGGATAAATTGAATCGGTGCATTGCGTGTTCCCTTCAGTTCCCCTTCCAGGGTAAAAGGGGAGACGCCCGCCAAAATAAAAGCCGGCACACGACAGCGATAAGCATTATGTACAGAACCGCCCAGATTTTGCGTACCTACATCCACATGCACAAAGACTGCCTGCGCCTGTCCCGTTACTTGCGCATACCCTTGCGCGGCACTTAAGGCCACCATTTCATGCGGGCAAATAATAATTTCCGGTTTTGGCAGTCCCAAAACATCATACTTGGCCCAGCTTTCAATAATGGGAGGGTAATCAGTACCGGTATTGGCGAAAATATAAGAAACGCCTGCTTTTACCAGGGCATCATTTAAGGCATCCGCAGCAGTATAACGATTGTTCTTTTTAACATTAGTCAACCTAAAACACCCCTTCCGCCTCTCTTACGTTACAGTATAACATGGACTAATCTCCGAGAGCAAAACTGTTGTAGGCTTCCTCAAAAAACAAGCGCATATCGATAGGGCTCACAGCAAAATCACTGTGAGCCCTTGAAAAATGGTGTTTTCAATTTGGAGCCGGCAAGAGGACTTGAACCCCCAACCCGCTGATTACGATTCAGCTGCTCTGCCAATTGAGCTATGCCGGCGAACATTAGTATTATAGTCTAAAGAAAGGAGAAAATCAAGCGCAAAATCTTCCCGGGAAAGCACCTCTGCCACGATTATAGCGGAACCAGTTTCAGCTGCCCCCAGGCAGCTATTTTATCGTCTTTTATCACCAGCACCCCTGTAACGCCGGGAATCTGGCGGGCAAAATCCAAAGCCTGTTGCAAATCCTTTGGCGTCTGGATACGATTTGCCGTAGCCGTGGCAACGGCATCGGCCAAAATGGCGGAAGGGGAAACAATAACTGCGGCATCGGCACGGCCAAAACTTAAAGAATGCCCCACCGTGCCGGAAGAAGTGCAGACCCCCAAACCATGCGGTTGCGGTTCCAGTTCCAGGGCAATACGGTTGCTTAAAGGCGAAGCTCCTGCATAAACGGCAATTTTAATTTTCTCCTGCACTTGGAAAAAAATATCGCCGCCGTTTTCCACCACGATTTCTTTAACTGTGGTGGCTAAAAGATCCCGGCCGATAAATTGGGCAAAGGCGCCTGCCACCGCCGCCATGGGCCCCACCCCCGCCATATTAGCGGCTTTGGTCATAGCCAGCGCCATAGGCGGTGCGTTGAGCGGCAGTAAATGAGGTTCCAGGGTAGTTCGAAAAACCGGATCCTGTGCCAGATAGTTTTCCAGCTGTGTACGGTAAAAAAGAATCCTGTTTTCCGTAAAACCAGGCAGTTTTTCCGTGAAACCGGCCTCACCCACAGCCACATATAAATCTGTTTCTTTATATTTAGCCGTAAAACCCACAAATCCCGGCGGCTGCATGCTTTGCCGGTACGTGCGGCGTGAATGGTTCATCTTTATTCACCTGAAAGATATAAAGCTTCCACGGCCCGGGCCGGGCAGGCCTTTAGGCAGCGTTCACAGACAATACACTTTTCGCTGCAAAAAGACACCGTCATTTCCGGCCGTTTCATCCATAAAGCATTGGTAGGGCAAATAACCGTGCAAGCACCACACTGTGTGCAGCGATCTTCCACCCAGATTATTTGCTGCTCCAGGGGCAGCACCTGTACACCGCGCGAGTGCAGGAAATCCATGGCAGCATTAAATTCCTGATCTTCTGCCGACAACTCCACCACCATCCGGCCTTCTTTGCGCGGGTTAATATTGGCTTTTAAAATATTGGCCACCACATTATATTCCTTCGCTAAAGTATAGATAAAGGGTTGCTCCACTACGGTGGCGGGGAAATGTAACACAACTTTACGTTTAATCATGAACTCCCCTCCTACTTGGCTTGATCTTCAAACTTCACCGGGAACTCAACCGTGGGCAGTGGTGCCACCGGCTCCGTCAGGGCAAAGTCACCTTTTAAAATCCAGGCTTTTAACAATTCGGCAATCTCCCTGGCTTTGGGGTAGCTGGATAAAGGTGCCGTTGGAACTTCTTTGCCCTGTACAATAATTTTACCGGATTTCAGCTCCGCATAGCTGACTTCACCCAGGCTGCCGCCTGTTCCCTGTGGATATGCTTCACTATAATCAACTATTTGTGCCTTAATCTCCGCATCGGTAACTGCCGTATGGCGCAACATTTGTTCATCTAAAATAGGAATGGGGATCCCCACGCCCACCTGCATGGAGACACCATAGCCAAGAAAACTTACGCCGCGCAGGTATTTTGTAGTCATTTGTTTTAAATCACCAATTAAGGCCAATGTTCCGGCCCCGCCCCGTGGCACACCGTTTTCCGTCCGGGCCACATTGGGATTATGCTGTGTGCCCTGCCAGGCCACATAGCCAATACCCCCGCCTAAAAAGATTTTTGTTCCCACCCCGATGGTACGGTAAAGCGGGTCATTTAGAAGCGGTGATAGCTGGCCGGCACTGCAGTAGTTGGCATTACCCAGGTTGGGTTTTAAAATCCCCATGTAGGTGTAAATGGTCCGGTCAGACAAGTTAACGGCAACATTATAATTCTGGTAGCAGTTACGCGGATTAAATAAATACGCTTCGTTTACATCAGCCAGGGTAATATACTTCTCCAGCTTTTGCCGGGGATAGCAGTCTGTACCGTAGGAAGTGGCCTGTAAAAACACTTGCTTGCCGGCCACTAAATCTTCAATCACATGGGCTCCCCCGTAGTTAAAAGCACCGGGGAAATCTGAATTTGCCGGATCTGTTTCAGGTATTTCCGTAGCACCGATATAAACATCCACGGCAGCTATCCCGGCATACGCACTGACGCCGTTTAAAGATACTTTGGACATGCGCATCCTGGGCGTGGTATGACCAAGATTTAAAAAGGCACCGGAAGAACACATGGGCCCAAAGGTACCTGTGGTTACCACATCTACCTGCCGGGCAGTTTTTTCCACACCCTGCTTTTCCACTAAAGAGATTACTTCCTCCGCCGTGGCAACGACAACCTGTCCCTTGGCGATTTTTTCATTAATTTCTTGTATCGTACGTAATTGTGACATTTATCTCCCCCCAATGCGATATATAAAGAAAAAACTCTTTCCGGAAAAGAAAGAGATCGCAAAAAACGACTCTCATCTTCCAGAATTTATTCTGCTGGAATTAGCACCGTGACGAAACGTCCGGTTGCCGGGTTTCACAGGGCCAGTCCCTCCACCACTCTGGATAAGAGTTTTTTTATTTAATTGAATTAATCCTACCTCTTACCTGCCAATCTGTCAAGGGAAAATAACGAGCCAGATAAAAGCTTCCCAAATAAACATTGACAAACCTCTGCAAAAACCTTACAATTTTTATAGATACCTATGGGGGGTATGTATAAGATTTCGTAATGGGAAAGGGGTTTCGGCATGAAAGCCAAAAAAATAGTTGTTGTGGGCGGTGTGGCCGGCGGTGCCAGTTTTGCCGCCAGGATGCGCCGCTTGGATGAGCAGGCACAAATTATTTTACTGGAAAAAGGCCCGTATATTTCTTTTGCCAACTGTGGTTTACCTTACTATGTAGGGGGCGTAATTCAGGACCGCAATGCCCTTTTAGTGCAAAGCAACGAGAGAATGCAAAATGTTTTTAATATTGACGTACGCCCTTTAAATGAAGTGACTTCCCTTGATGCCAACAATAAAACCGTCACGGTGAAAAACTTAAAGACCGGTGAAACTTACCGGGAAAGCTACGATTATCTTGTCCTTTCACCGGGAGCGCAGCCCATTAAACCGCCTATCCCCGGCATCGAAAACGCTCCTGTTTTTACTGTGCGCAACCTCCTGGATGCTGACGCCATTAAAAACTACATGGCAACCAAACCGGTAAAAAGAGCAGTAGTGGTAGGCGGCGGTTATATCGGACTGGAAATGGCCGATAACTTGCATAAATTAGGCCTCGAGCTTTCCCTTATCGAAAAAGCACCTCAACTGATCGGCACCATGGATTATGATTTGGCTGCCATTGTAGCCGGCCATATTGTCTCCAAAGGTATAGATCTTTACCTGGGCGACGGGGTCGTTGAATTTAAACAACAGGACCAGGCCACCAGGGTTGTCTTGGAAAGCGGTAAAACTATTGACACCGATCTGGTCATTTTATCCATCGGTGTCCGGCCTGATGTCGGCTTTCTTCAAGACAGCGGGTTGGAATTTGGTCAACGCGGCGGCATTAAAGTTAATGAAAAAATGCAAACCAACCTGCCCCATGTTTACGCCCTGGGCGATGCTACCGAAATAACTGATCTAAATACAGGGACACAGACTCTCATCCCCCTGGCGGGCCCGGCCAATAAGCAAGGCCGTATTGTAGCCGATAATATTGCCGGCTTGGATAAAACCTACAAAGGCACACAGGGAACTGCCATTGCCAAAGTTTTTGACCTGACTGTGGCCACCACCGGCAGTAATGAACGCACTTTACAGGCACAGGGCATCAGTTATAAAACAGCCCTGACACAGCCCAACTCCCATGCCACTTATTATCCTGAGGCCCGGATGATGACCGTTAAAACCCATTTTAGCCCGGAAGGGAAAATATTGGGGGCACAAATTGTAGGCTATGAAGGTGTCGATAAAAGTATTGACCTTTTAGCCACTGCCCTGCGCCTGGGCATGACTGTTTACGATTTACAGGACCTGGAGCATGCTTATGCTCCTCCCTACAACTCGGCCAAAGATCCGGTCAACATGGTGGGCTTTGTGGCGGAAAATATTCTTGCCGGCCGCATGGAGACAGTCTCCTGGGCTGAAATTGAAAAAACGGATGCTTTCCTTTTAGATGTAAGAGAAAAAGAAGAAGTGGAACGCGGCATGATTGCAGGTTCTTACCATATCCCGCTGGCTGAATTGCGCCCGCGCCTGTCTGAACTGCCCAAAGATCAGGACATTATTGTCGTTTGCCGGGTGGGACAGCGCGCCTACGTTGCCGCCAGTACTTTGCGGCAACTGGGGTACAACGCCAAGGTGCTTGCCGGCGGTTACAAATTTTACCGCGATGTTACCAAGGCCCTTAAAACTATCAACAGCTAACCGGAAAGCAAAAAGATGTGTCCTCACATGACACATCTTTTTTGCTTTCTTATCGTCTATCGGCAACAGCAACCCGCTCCTTAAAAACTACCGGAAGCATGCCGCTTTTGTTTGTCCAGCTCTTCATGTAAAAGCTCACCAAGAATGGCAATACCGTCTTTGATTTTTTGTGGCTCCGCTTCTGAATAAGCAAAGCGGGCAGTATTTTTACCGTTATCATTAACATAGAAACCGGCGCCGTCCACATAGGCCACTTTGCGTTCAATAGCTTTCAGCAACAGCCGGCGGGCACTTATCCCGGCGGGGAAGGTTACCCAGATAAAAAAGCCCCCCTGGGGATAAGTCCAGGTCACACCTTCCGGAAAATATTTTTCCATGCAGGACAGCATCAGATCACGTTTTGCCTTATACTCAGAAATTAAGCTTTTTATATGGGCATCAATATAACCGCTAACGGCAAAACGATAAGCCAGGCGCTGGCCTAATGAGTTGGAACAAAGATCTGTGGAACCTTTGGCACAAGCAATTTTATCAATTAAAGCTTTTTCCGCCATAATCCAGCCTACTCTAATGCCGGGCAGAAAAACTTTAGAAAAGGACCCCAGGTAGATAACACGGCCTTCCGGATCCATAGTTTTTATACTGGGGATGGGCTCGCCTTCAAAACGAATGTCGCCGTAAGGATTGTCTTCCAAAATTAAAAAATCATATTCCTGTGCCAACTGTAATATCTCCCGGCGCCTGTTAAGGGACATGGTGATACCGGAAGGGTTTTGAAAATTAGGCACCACATAGGCATATTTAGGGGTGCGCCCTTCTCTTTGCAGCCTACGCAACTCTGAAGATAAAATATCTGCACGCAAACCTTCCTGATCCAACGGAATGGGAACGCGCCGGCCTTCATAGTTAAAAATAGCACCCAACCCACCTACATAGCCGGGTTCTTCCACAATCACCACATCACCGGGATTGAGAAATACTTTACTGATTAAATCCATACCCTGCTGGGAACCATTGGTGATCAGGATATTTTCCGCCGTACACGGCATCCCTTCCCGGGTCATTTTTTGCGCCAGGTATTCCCTTAAATCCCAACTGCCTTCAGTTGCTCCATACTGCAGGGCCGTTTTGCCTTCCTGCGCCAGTAACTCCTGCAAAACTTCAGTAATTTTTGGCACCGGAAAATAATCGGCACTGGGGAATCCGCCGGCAAAAGACATAACATCCGGCTGTTCTGCCAGCTTAAAAAACTCACGTATTTCTGATGTTTTCATACAAGCGGCACGATCAGCATAAAAACGTTCAAATTGCAAAAAACTCACCTCCGGTATATTTAAAGGCCAGAAAAAGAAAACCCGTCCCTGTCAAAACAGAGACGGGAAATAACCCGTGGTACCACTCTGGTTACCGGAAAACTCCGGTCACTCAAGCCAAGCTTTCTGGATAACGGCAGTACCGGTCCGCCTTACTCAGACAAAAGAGTTTTGTCTTTTCAGCGGACAGCTCCAGGGCGGCTCGCCTTTCCATAATCGAGGAATCTCTCACCATTTGCTTCCCTCTCTGGCGATATTTCCAGGCTTCTTCCCTGTCATTGCTTGCTTTAACTTTAAACTCCTGACTTCTGCGCAGGAAATTTTAACAGTTATTATAACAAAGGTAAAACCTAAAAGCAAGAAATTTTTTCTTAACTCTTGGTCACAGCCTCGTAACCTGCCATAAACGTCTTTTTGTTCACGTCTAAATATTTTTCCGGTACCAGTGCTTCCAGTGCCGCCAGGTAGCTTTCCAGCGGAAATTCCAAACAATGCGCCAGAATACCGAGCAAGGCCACATTGGCTGCTTTCGGTTCGCCGCACTGCCGGGCAACTTCCAATGCATTAATGGCATACAAAGCGCCAAGTTTTCCTTCTGCAGCCAGCTCCTCCAGCACCTTCATAATATTTTCCGGGTATTTTTGTGCACCTGTTATAACCGGCATGGGCTTAATGATCTGTGTGCTGCAAATCATGGTGCCGCCATGGCGTAAATAAGGCAGCCAGCGCCAGGCCTCCAGTCTTTCTGAAGCCAGAACAATATCTGCTTGTCCCGCTTCAATAATAGGAGAGGCCACTTCATCCCCAAAGCGAATATAAGTGAGCACACTGCCGCCACGCTGTGCCATGCCGTGAATTTCCGAAATTTTCAATTCCTTGCCGTGAGCCTGAATAACATGGGCAATAAGTTTACTGGCCAGTACAATCCCCTGACCGCCCACACCACCCATGAGAATACTTGTTGTTTTAGTCATTTTCGCCACCTGCCTTTACAATGGCGTCAAATTTGCAAACCTGTACACAGACACCGCAACCCACGCATAAAGAAGCATCAATAGTGATCCTGTCTTCTTCCTTGACAATGGCCGGACAGCCCAGTCGCAAGCAGTGGTTGCAGCGCTTGCATTTTTCCTCATCAATGATATAAAGTTCTTTTGTGCTTTTATCCAGAAGCGCGCAAGCCCGCCGGGCAATAATTACTGACGGTTCAGGGGCTGCCACTTCCTCTTTAATGGCTGCTTCCAAAGCCGGCAAATCATAAGGATCCACTTCACGCACACGCTTTACACCCAATGCCTTACAGATAGGCCCGATAGCCAAAGCCACCGTGGGCTCACCTTTCAGCGTATAACCGGTCCCCGGGTTGTCCTGATGGCCCGTCATGGCGGTAATCCGGTTGTCCAGTATAATGGTAAGTGTTGAACCTTGATTGTAGACCACATCCATCAGTCCGGTCAGACCTGAATGGAAAAAGGTAGAATCGCCAATGACGGAAACTACTTTTCCTTTCAAATCCGGATTTCCTTTTTCGTAACCCAGGCCGGCGGAAATACTGGCTCCCATACAGATAACGCTATCCATGGCATCAAGGGGCGGCAACGCACCCAAAGTGTAACAACCAATATCACCGCTGACTAAAAGCTTCTGTTTTTTCAGTGCATAAAAAACACTGCGATGCGGGCAACCGGGACAAAGCACAGGCGGACGTGTGGGTACCGTTCCCTCCTCCCGGGCTTGTGCCTCAAGCTTTTCCGCCAGGGGTTGTCCCAGGATGGTTTGTGCAATCAGATTGGGATGAATTTCACCTGTCAGCGGGAAAAGTTCCTTGCCGCGCACTTTAATACCCATGGCTTTAATCTGCTCTTCAAAAAACGGGTCCAGCTCTTCCACCACAAATAATTCTTCCACTCCGGCGGCAAATTCTTTAATGAGCCGTTGTGGCAAAGGATAACTTAATCCCAGTTTTAAAACAGACGCTTCAGGCAGGGCTTCCCTGACCTGCTGGTAACTGATACCGGCACAAATGACGCCGATTTTTTTGTCCCGCCATTCAATCCGGTTCAGCGGTGTGTTTTCCGCATATGCGGCTAGTTTCTCCAATCTTGCTTCCACCGCCACATGACGCGGCCGGGCGAAAGCCGGCATCATTACCCGTTTAGCCAGATTCTTTTCGTAAGGCCGAATGGGAATATCCTGGCGTTCTGCCAAAGTCACCAGTGACTGGGCGTGAGATATACGGGTGCTGCTGCGCAGCATGACCGGCGTATCAAATTCTTCACTGATCTCATAAGCAATTTTGACAAAATCCTTTGCTTCCTGACTGTCGGCAGGTTCCAAAAGCGGCACTTTCGCAAAGCGGGCATACTGCCTGCTGTCCTGCTCGTTTTGTGAACTGTGCATGCCGGGGTCATCGGCTACAACTAATACCAGCCCGCCGTTAACCCCCACATATGAAGCAGTCATTAAAGGGTCTGCCGCCACATTAACCCCTACATGCTTCATGGCCACCAGCGCCCGGGAGCCGGCCAGAGCCGCCCCGATTCCTTCTTCCAGGGCAACTTTTTCATTGGGGGCCCACTGCGCATGGATCTCTTCATAGGTAGCGGCAACCTCTAAAACTTCCGTACTGGGTGTGCCCGGATAAGCGGAAGCAAAACGCACACCTGCTTCATAGGCGCCACGGGCAATGGCTTCATTGCCGCTTAAAAGTTTCCTTTCCATTTCTGCCCCTCCTCCTTCTTTCTGCTACAATCTTTCCTTTAGATCAGATTTGTATCCTTTCTCTATCGTATAACAAAAAAGGCTCCGCTGTGAAGCGGTGCCGGGTTAAGGCAAGCCCAATCTTTGCAGCTATAGTGAATAAACCTCTGCACCTTCCAACACGCGAATATTTTTCGCCTGTAATGCCTGGATTGCACCCTCACAATCTTCAACTTTTATAATAACCAGTGCTTCCTTGGTCGAGCCGCCAACAAAAGCATAAAGATATTCAATATTTATCTCTGCCTGTTCCAAAATCTCCAACACGCCGGCTAAACCACCCGGTTCATCAGGCACTTCTACGGCAATCACATCAGTTTCGCTGACCATAAAACCTTCATTGCGTAAAATGCGGTTAGCTTCTTCCGGTTTATTGACAATCAGACGTAGAATACCGAAATCAGTTGTATCCGCAATAGATAAAGCACGAATGTTAATCCCGTTCTGGCCCAGAGGTTTAGTGACGTCCGCCAGCCTACCCGATTTATTTTCCAAAAAAACCGAGATCTGTTTAACCCTCACAAACACCCCTCCTAAAAGCACTATTTAGTGTTAATTCGACAACCTGACAACCTATCCCTTTTCCTGGCTCCTTCTTTTTCTTTATTTAGAAATAAAACCAACAGGAGCTTTAGCTTGATATAATTCCCACCCGCATAAAAAAACCGGATCTCTCCGGTTTTTGTGGCTACTGTGCAGCGGTAATCAAACTGCCAATATAGTGCATGCTTTCCTTGTACTGTTCTTTAGGCTGCAAGCGAAAAGCCTTGCAATACCAATGCCAGGCCAAACCCAGTTCATTCAGTTTATAGCAGGCATAACCCAATGCCGCCGAACATTGCGCATTTTCCGGATCAAGGCGCCATGCCTGCTCCAAATAAGGCAGTGCCTGCTCCACTTGTCCCAAACGACAATGAGTTATCCCTAAATTCAAAAATAAAGGTGCATATTCAGTACAATTACGGACAGCTTGTTCATACGCCCAAACTGCTGCCTCCAGCTCATTGACTTTAGCCCAGCAGTTTCCCAGATTGTAAAAAGCAGGCCAGCAATCCGGATCGCAAACAACTGCAGACAAAAAATAAAAAGAAGCCTCCCGAAAAGCACTCCGCTGCATTAAAATCGCACCTTCACGATTATAGGCAGCAGCAGCTTCCTTTTTATCTACATAAACACGCTGATCAAACATAGACAAACCCCCGGTAAAATTTTCCTTACATATCAAAGTATAAGCGCCAGGGGGTAAAATTATGCATATAATTGCACCATCACAAGAAATATACACCCTTAATCAGCTTCTGCCATAAAAATTGAACGTTTAATTATTGACCATTGCACAAAATCAAATAAAACTATATATCGGTAAAGTTGATTATCTTCACGGTATATGCGAATTAAATGAAATTGCCAACTGTCCAAAAACATTATCTCCCGCTCTTCCCCCAGCTGGAGTAAATGTCATTGCAACCGACCACTCTTTTTTTGTTTTTAGTCATACGCAGATCTGTAAAATTAATCTTGGCAATTACACAGCTGAAATATTATTGGATATAGCAACACTTAGCGGCACGGATTATTTCAAAAACGAAAATAAAAAAGATTTTCTTTTTCACAGAATAGGTTTTTATGACGGCAAGCTCCTTGTCACTATAGTTGGCGATTGGCAGTTATATACTGAAAATTATTACTTATGTTTAATTGATGACACCGGTTTTGTTGCAACTATAAAAGCGGATTCGGAATACATTCTTCCTAATTTAGCCAGTTAAAAAGTACAGTTCAGTGAAAAAAGGGAATTACTCAGGAGCAAATGTTGCTTTCTCCCTGGAGGAACTGATAAAAATTTTTTTAAAAGATGACACAAAGTGTAACAAAAAGCCTCCTTCTCCGGTTATATTTATAGAACCGGAAAAGGGGGCTCCTTCTATAGATAAAAAATCTAGTGCTTGCTTTTACATTTAGAACCATAAAAACTATTGCTTTCCCGACAAGGTTAAAATCTAAAATAGCTCAAAAAGAGGGGGATTGGATCTATGGGGTTAAAAAGACGACAGAGAAATATTACTGCCATTATCTTAATCTGTCTTATGACTTTTCTTTTCACAGCCTGCACTTCAAGTGAAAACGCTAAAGACACAGAAATAATAATTGATTGGGGTGAAGTAAATAAAGCACTTAATGAAAAAGGTTATTATCCCCAATCAATTGAGGAAGCTGAAATTATAGCGGGATATAAAGTCCCAACAATTATAAATAACTTGCCGCCGGGATTTAACGATAATTTTCATATCTTTATTATAAAACAGAATCCTTTAAAGGAAGATTCCCAGCTGTCCGTGATGCAAACCTGGAGCTATGATGATGGGCAAGCTTCTTTCCCGGTGTTTTTCGAAACATTAGTATCAACTGAACAATTCACTTTAGGGAAGCACAGAGAGGAAAGATCCGAAGTAGTGCAGATTAACAATCTTGAAGTGCAAATATTAATACCAAATGGCAGTGAAGTAATTACATTGTTATGGCATGACGGAAAAATTAATTATAGCCTGTACGGCAAAATCACTGAGCAGCTAACAGAAAACAAATATCTTGAAATTGCAAAATTATTAATTGACCAACTGGAATAAACGGCAAAGAAAACAATCGTTAAAGTATAACTTTAAGGGATGGCGTCTGAGAGAGCTGTGGTATGATGAACAAACGTCATACCTTGTCGTTGACAGTTCGTTGACAGTTATATAAAAAACGGGAGAGGTTCGGACTGGAAGCACATACGGAAAAGAAAGCACTCTCTATGCAATTAATGCCAAAAAGCTATTGCTTTTTGCAAATTTTTCGTATAAAATAAAAACTAGTTCTAACATAATAACAACTCCTTTTTAACGGCACAGGAATTGTGCCGTTCTTTTTGCATAAAGGCTTTTTCACTTTAAATTCTTTGTTAACTTATTTTTTTGTCTTAAGTGTTATACTATAAGGCAACGAGAAAAAATGAAAAGGAGTGTGTACTATGACTTATAAACTGCCAGAATTACCTTATGCTTACGATGCTCTTGAACCATATTACGATGCGGAAACGGTAAGAATTCATCATGATCTTCACCACAAAGGTTACGTAGACGGACTTAATAATGCAGTAGCTAAACTGGCTGAAGCACGGGAGGCAGGAGATTTTGCCCTCATTAAGCACTGGGAGAGGGAATTGGCATTCCATGGCGCAGGTCATATCCTACATAGTATTTTTTGGGAAAACATGAGTCCCAATGGCGGCGGCAATCCTAAAGGAACAATTGCGCAGCAAATTGAGAAAGATTTTGGCAGCTTTGATGCCTTTAAAAAACATTTTAGTGCGGCCACAGTAGCCGTGGAAGGCTCCGGTTGGGGGCTTTTAGTCTGGAACCCGTATGCAAACAAGTTGGAAATTATGACGGCAGAAAAACACCAGGACCTGGCTATTTGGGGTGTTGTACCGCTGCTTGTCTGTGATGTTTGGGAACACGCCTACTACCTTAAGTACCAAAACAAAAGAGCTGCTTGGGTAGAAGCCTGGTGGAACATTGTCAACTGGGACGATGTTGAAGCAAAATTTACCAAGGCAAAATAAGAATAACCTTGTATTACCAAAACACCAATCGAACGGTTGGTGTTTTTTTACGGTAAAAATTGACTCAAACCTGAAGGGTCAGGTTTGTATATTGTTTTATGTAATCGACAAAATAATAACGGGAACAAAAAAAATTGGGGGGATGCAGATGCCACATCATGTAAGCTGGAATCCCTTTAGTGAGTTTGCACGGTTACGCGACGAAATGTCACACCTTTTCCCTGACAGCCCCCTGTTGCCTATGCGGGGCCAGCCCTTTCACCGTATGCCCGGGCCCTCTGTTGATGTACATGAAACGGAAAAAGAAATTGTCGTCAGTGCGGAAATTCCCGGAGTTGACCCGCAGGAATTAGATGTTACCGTGGATGAAATGCAAGTTACTATCAGTGGTGAAATTAAACGCGGTGCAGACCGGGATGAACAAGGTTACCGCATGATCGAGCGCAGGTATGGCCGCTTTTCACGCACTATCCCGCTGCCTGTGGAAGTTAAACCGGATGAGGCTATAGCGGAATACAGTCACGGTGTTCTGGAAATCCGCATGAATAAAGCGGAAAGCGGCCGCATCCGCTCCCGCAAACTGCAGATTAAAGACAAACATTAGGCAAAGAAACGGCTTGCTGTAAAGGCAAGCCGTTTCTTTGTGTTTAAACTGTCTCAGCTTGTCTCTGCTAAAAATGTTTTTCCGGATGTGTAAGGAAAGTAAATTTATCCGGGTCAGCCAGAAAGGCCTGGTACATAGGTTCACCGCTGACAAGGCCGAATTCAGGATAATTTTTCACCGGCTGCAGAGACAAACGCGGCGTTGGCTTATACTTTGGGTTTACCACAAATTCTTCATCTTCACCGTCTGCAGCCACTTCAAAAAACGCCCCGCCTCCCAGTTCTTTAATAGGGCCATAAATGGAACTGAAGTCGGCCGCTACCCAATTGCTCATAATTAAATATTCCTGACCGGGATTAATGGTAATGTGGCCGTAACCGGGCGGGATTAAAACTTTGTCGCCGGCCACGGCTTCAATTAATATAGCATCAATGCCGTCCTCGTCAGGTTCCGTTTGCAACAAATAATGAGCTTTACCGGCCAAGACTTCATAAACTTCGGGATAGGAAAATTCCGTCTGTGGTTTTAACGGGTGATAGTGGCCGGCTGTTTTTATAAATTCCCTGCCGATTTGTCCCGGCCGGATCACAGTCACATCATAGCGCAGTCCATACTTGGCAATAAGTTCTTTATCCTGTACCCGGCACACATCACGGTACATATAATAAAGTTCATCCGGCCCGTCTGCCCCCGCAGCCATGAGTACTTCTTGCATTTCTGCCAGTCTGCGTACAGCAGGAGTAACAGTTTCCAAACCCTCACCGAAAGCTAACCGCCCCTCATGGTCGGCAGTCAGGGGCAAACCGCTGGTTTTCGCCAAATCAATTACTTTATTTATAGTTGCACACATAAAGCAGTTTTCACCTCCTGCTGGATTTTCTCTTTTTCCGCTTCACTGGCAGCTTCAACATAAATGCGAAAAACAGGCTCCGTCCCGGAAGGACGCACCAGGCACCAGCTGCCGTTTGCCAAAACAACTTTTAACCCGTCTATCCGGTTGGAATGTTTAACCGGAATACCCGCCAGGCTTTGGGGTTCCCAAGTTTTTACTCTCTTTACAATCTCATCTTTTTTCTCCACAGTTGTCCGCAAATCCAGCCGCTCACTATAGATGGGACCAAAACGCTGTCTGAGTGCTTCCAGCAACTGGGCAGCCGTTTTTTTAGTTTTGGCCAGCATTTCAATAAATAAAAGGGCTGCAAAAATACCGTCCTTTTCCGGGATATGCTCCCGGATACTGACACCGCCGCTTTCTTCCCCGCCTATAAAGGCACCCTGCTCCCGTAAAGCCTGCCCAATATATTTAAAGCCTACCGGAGTTTCTATCACATCAAAACCATAATGTGCAGCAATACGGTCCAACATATGAGTTGTGGCCACGGTGCGGGCCACGGCACCTGCAGCACCACGGTTACTGACCAGGTATTCTAAAAATAACACCAGTATTTCATTAGGGCTGAAAAAGCGTCCCTGGGGATCAATGATACCTAAACGATCGGCATCACCGTCCAGGGCAATACCGATATCCGCCCCGCTCTTTTTCACTTCATCCATTAATTCATTTAAATGCTGTCTTGTCGGTTCAGGAAGGGAACCGCCAAAAAGCGGATCCCGCCAATTATGTATGGCTTTAACCTGACAGCCGTGCCGGGCTAAAATTGTCTCCAGGTAGCCCATCCCGGAACCATACATGGGGTCAACCACAACTTTCATCCCTGCTTGCTTAATGGCGGCAAAATCTATTAGTTTTTCCACATGCTCCATATAAGCGGGCAGCGGCTCAATAGTTTCCACCAGGCCGCGCTCTTCTGCTTCTTCCAGACTCATTTTTCTGACGGCACCCGTTTTTAACACCTCTGCCAAATTAGCCACAATGGGGTCTATGTCTTCCGGCAGTGCCGGTCCGGCATAATCGGGAATAAATTTAATCCCGGAATATTCAGCCGGGTTGTGACTGGCAGTCAGCATAATGGCGCCACCTGTTTTTAAGACGGTGACGGCATGGGCCACAGCCGGGGTCGGTGCATACTTTTCACATACGTAACTTTTAATGCCGTTACCGGCCATCACTTCTGCCACCGCCGCCGCAAAATTTTCCGCTAAAAAACGTGTATCATACCCGATAACAATTCCCCGCCCCGCCAAATTTTGCGCCTGCAGGTGCTGCGCAATGGCTTGTGCCACACAGCGCACATTGGCAAAAGTAAAATCCCCGGCAATCACTGACCGCCATCCGTCCGTACCAAAAGTTATCTCCGCCATTAAAATCCTCCTCACAAGCCAAACTCTACCACCTAAATACGTAGTATATTCTTGTGTCGAGGCGTTTATTCCTGCCGTCCTCGGCTCTTTGCCTGGGCCACGTAGGCCGTCAAATCGGCCACACGGTGCGAATAACCCCATTCATTATCGTACCAGGCGATCACACGCACTAAATTATCACCTATGACTTGTGTTAATAAACTGTCTACAGTGCTGGAATAAGAAACACCTTTATAATCCACAGAAACCAGAGGTTCTTCGCTGTAGCCAAGGATCCCCCGCAACTCATCACTTTCGGCTGCTTTTTGCAAGGCGCTGTTTATTTCTGCTGCCGTTACCGCCCTTTCCGTTTCTGCCACCAAATCCACTAAAGAAACTGTGGGCGTCGGTACACGCACGGCAAAACCGTCGATTCTGCCTTCAAGTTCCGGGATAATTTTGCCTACCATTTTTGCTGCTCCTGTGGTGGTGGGAATCATGGATACTTGTGCCGCCCGGGCCCGTCGCAAGTCGGGATGGGGCAGATCCAAAAGCTTTTGATCGTTAGTATAGGAATGAGTTGTATTCATGAGACCTTTTTTAATACCAAAGTTTTCATGCAGCACTTTCACCACAGGGGCCAAGGCATTGGTGGTACAGGAAGCATTGGAAATAATCCGGTGTTTATCCGGATCATACAGCTTTTCATTAATACCTAAAACTATGATGATGTCGGCGTCATTAACAGGGGTGGTGACAATAACTTTTTTGGCGCCACCCTTTAAATGTAAAGCCGCCTTCTCATAGGTACGGAATTTACCGGTGGCTTCAATGACTATTTCTACTCCAAGTTCGCCCCAGGGGATTTCCTCCGGATGGGCTTCAGCAAAGGTGCGGATTTCCCGGCCGTCCACCACCAGGTTATCTCCCTGCAGCTCCACCTCCCGGGGCAAACGGCCATAAAGGGAATCGTATTTTAATAAATGTGCCAGGGTACTAGTATCGGTTAAATCGTTAATGGCAGTTACCTGCAGCTGCTCGTAACGCTGCAGTGCCCGGAAAGTAATGCGGCCAATGCGGCCGAAACCGTTAATGCCAACTTTTACTGTCATCTTTTGCAGCCTCCTTGCCTTCATAAACGGATTCCGGAGAAAAATAAATTTGTTATAGCTTACCCGCTCCTTTGCTATCTAATTCGGCTCTATACTTGACATTGCGCAGTCGATATAAGACAATGCAAATATAGTTGGTCTAGTATGCCAGGGAGGAATGATACATATGACAATAAAAGTTGCCGTCAACGGCGCTCTGGGTAATATGGGTCAAACCGTCATCCGTGCCGTCTTTGGCGACCCGGAATTGCAACTTGTGGCCGCCATTGACATTAAGGGAGACGGCAGTGATATCGGCACTCATGTGGGCCTGGGTGAGCTGAACATCCCGGTAGAAAATGATCTTGCCGCCGTACTGGCCCGGTCCCAACCGGATGTATTGGTCGATTTCACCACTCCTTTTGCCGTGATGCAAAATATTGAAACAGCCCTGTCCCTAAAAGTGCGGCCGGTAGTAGGCACAACCGGCATTACTGAAACTGACCTGGAAACTATTCGCCGGTGGTCAAAGCAATATAACACAGGTGCCCTCATTGCGCCCAATTTTGCCATCGGTGCCGTTTTGATGATGCTTTTTGCCGCCCGCGCCGCCAAATACCTGCCCCATGTGGAAATCATTGAACTGCATCACGACCAAAAAATTGATGCCCCCTCCGGCACAGCCATGAAAACGGCAGAAATGATTCTGAAATCACGGGGCCAAGTCAGCAAGCCTGATGTGGAGGAACTGGAAAAGTTGCCCGGAGCCCGGGGCGGCAATCTGGAAAATATCCATATCCACAGTGTCCGTCTTCCCGGTTTAGTGGCCCATCAGGAAGTTATTTTCGGCGGCATCGGCCAGACTTTAACCATCCGCCACGACAGTATTGACCGCACTTCCTTTATGCCGGGAGTACTTTTAGCCATTAAAGAAATTATGCAGCATGAAGATGTAATTTACGGGCTGGAAAATATACTTAATCTGTAAACAAAACTGCGGACAGGCACGATCCCCCTTTTTTCTGCATATATATTACTGCAAATAAAGGGGGATATTTTATGAGCATACAAGGAAAACATATTGGCTTTGCCTTACCTGAGGGACATTTCTCCATGGCGGCAATTCTGGAAGAAATCCGCAAACTGGCTGCCGCCGGAGCAAAAATTTATCCTTTATTCCTGGCAACTTCGGATCACCCCGAATTTAATGAAGAGTTTTTACGGACAAAAGAATTAATTGAACAAATCACCGGGCGGGAAATGATGGCTGCAGCCCTGGCAGAAGAGGCTGATGACCCCGATGATAATACAAATTTTGACATTTTAGTCATTGCCCCCTGCCCCGGCAACTTCCTGGCTAAACTGGTGAATGCGCGTTCTACTTCCGTTTCCCTGGCAAGACCGGTAAAATACCTGCAAAGCGGTAAACCGGTGGTGTTGGCCCTGGTGGCCAACGGCAATTCGGAAAACCTGTTACAAAATATCCAGCAAATCTTAAGTCTGAAAAGCATCTTTATTGTTCCTTTCGGTCCTGCCAAGCAAGAAGGCAAACAGATCTACCTCTCCAGGCTGGATCTTCTTTTTGAAACAGTTAATCACGCTTTGGAAGCAAAGCAGTTGGAACCTGTCTATATCGAAAACTGCTGGCTCCCGAATTAGGAAAGCACATTAGGCTTGATATAACTTCCCAACCGAAAAAAAACAAGAAAGCCGGGAAATTTTATCTTTCCCGGCTTTCTTGCGCTTGAGGAGGATCTTGGTGCAAATATTTTTGCGGCTTATCCCGTCGCTTTAAAACTCTTTTCGGGGAGGTAAGAGTCAGTTAAGGAGGGGATGGCCGCCTTTGAGCAACTATTCTTTTAATTCTAAATTATCAGATTATTGTCCCCAGGTCAAGTGTTTTTTTNTCACCGGAAAGTCAGTATAAAAATGAAACACTTTGGTAATGATAAAGATGTAGGGTTCACAACGGCCGAGCCAAGATCTTTACAGGGCTTAACGGTTCTGTAAAGGTCGGCCAAAGGTCTGTACCGGGTCAGGTTGGGCTCGGTGCAGGCCGGCGGGAAGATCTGCCGGTGTCTTACGGGATGTTTGCAGGTCGAGCGAAGATGGTCACATGTGCTGAATACTTGTTCGGTTTTCCGGCAAGACAGTAAGGACGTGTGTCTGTCGGGCAAAGGTCGGCTGATGTTCTGCCAATTTGTACAAGTTTACTTGCACAATAAGGGTAGGATGTCTTCCGGCCGGCGCGAAGGTCGTTGTGGGCTCTATTTTTTAATACCAAAAATTCCGGCAACAAGCCACAAGTTTTTAGGCCGCCGGCTTTAAGATTATCATAACGGCTGCAAAAAACTGCCTTTAGGACAGTTTTTTTGTCTCTTCCTTCTACTTTCTGTCCTGGCAGAAGATGCATAATTCTTGGGACTTCGCATAAAAATAACGGTACAATGGCCCTGAAAGTGAGGGATAATATGTCGAAGCAAAACATCCCTAAAGAAAAATTAAATTTAAGGCGTTTCCTGCCCTGGTGTATTTTAGGATTGGCCTGTTTAGGCGGTTTAGCCGTTTGCTATTTTACCTGGTTAAATTTCTTTGCTTTTTTTGGCAAATACCAGCAAACCCTCCTGCTTTGGAACTTATAAAAAGCGGGGAAGGCAGCCATGCGCAATAAAATCTTTCTCCTTTTGCTGCTTTGCTTATGGCTTTGTCTTTTGTTTTGGGGAGCTACGGCACTATACAACCTTTTTACGCAGTACCGCCTTTTTACCGTCATTTCCGGCAGTATGGAGCCGGCGCTGCATACCGGCTGCATCATTGTCGTTGATGCCCGCCCCGACACAATTTATACACCCGGCGATATTATTACCTTCCGTGAAGAAAAAGAATTTATCACCCACCGCATTACAGATCTTTATTATGACGGGCATTTTTACTACCGGACGCAAGGTGATGCCAACGAAAGACCTGATCAAAATTTAGTCCCGCACCAGGCTGTGGTGGGCCGTGTCGTCTTTGCCACCGGCACCATATTGACTTTATGCATTAACTTCTTACGCTCGCGCTTATTTTTCCTTACCTTTATTATTTTTACCACGACCGGTCTGGGGATAAGATTCCGGCGGAAAAAAACTAGCGGTTAAAATAGCGGCGCAAAAGCGCCAAAGCCGCATCAAGCTCTTTTATCTTCAGCAAGTAAGCCATGACAAAATAAATACCGGCACCCACAGTTATAATCACACCCAGTTCAAACGCCTGGAGCAGGAAACTTCCGCCTTGCAGGAAGGGTGCTCCTAAATAAACTACAGCTCCCATCACCAGTGAAGCAACGGCCGCTTTCCAGAAGGTATCCAAAAGTCTTCTGCCGCCAAAGGCACCGATGCGCTTCCAGACTAATATCCCCATGCCTACAGCCCCCACCAGGTTGGAAAGGGCAGTCCCTAAAGCCAACCCGCCATGAGCCAGGGGACGCATTAAAAGCCAATTCAGGATAATATTAATCACCATTGTCACCAAAGTAAAAAGCATGGGGGTGATTGTATCTTTCAGGGCAAAAAAAGCACGGTTAAAAAGCAACATAATCCCCAGAGGCAAAAGCCCTAAAGCATAAAAAGCCAATGCATAGGCAGTGTTGGCAGTGTCAAATGCGGTAAAAGCATTTCTTTCAAAGATAAAACGGACAATTGGTACACGCAAAACAATCAGTCCCACCATCATGGGAAAAACGAGGACAATAAGAATGCCCACTCCCTGGCGTAGGGCATTTTTAAATTCTTTTACTTTTTTTTGTGCCCAGAACTCCACCAAGGCGGGATAGAGAACTGTCAGTAAAGCCACAATTAAAATCCCGTTGGGTAAAAGATAAATTTTATTGGCATAATTTAAGGCGGAAATGCTTCCTTCCGGCAGCAGCGTAGCAAAAGATTTATCAATAATAGATTTCAGTTCTACTGCTGCTCCGCCCAGAATTACAGGCGGCAACAAAACAGCCATTTTTTTCAGGCCGGGATGACGCCATAAAAGCTTTTGTGGCTTAAATACACCATGGGCTGCCACAGCCGGCACCTGTACAAAAAACTGTAGTGCAAACCCTAACAAGGTTGCCCAGGCCAGGGCATAAATGCCAAAATGTGTTCCCAAAAAAATGGCGGTAAAAATAATGACTAAATTATGGGGAAAAGCAACAATGGCGGGGATAAAGAAATTCTTTTTCAGATTTAAAATGCCGCCGGAAAGCCCGCTCAAACCCATGAACATCAGCCCGGGCAGCATGATGCGCACCAGCCTCACAGTAAGGTCAAACTGGCGCCCTTCATAACCCCAGGCAAAAAGCTGCATTAATTGAGGGGTAAAAATCATCATCAGTGCTGTCACAATCACTAAAATAATTACCAGCACCACATAGACAGTTAAAGCAAAAGCATTACTTTCTTCCTTTTGGTGGAACTCGCCGTAGACCGGGATAAAAGCAGTTTTGACTGCATCGTTGAAAACCATGAATAAAATGAGCGGAATAGATGCAGCCAAAAAATAAGCGTCCGCTTCCACGGAAGCACCATAGCGGTAAGCAATGGCCGACTCCCGGGCAAACCCCAGTAAACGGGAAAGAAATAATAAAATTGTGACCATTCCTGCCGATTTCAAAATAGACCGTCCCGTCATAACCCTCTTCCTTTGTCGATAAATATAAGAAATAATTTACCCCATTCAGCACAGATTAAAACAAATTCTAAAAATTCTCTCTCCGTCGCCCGGATCCTGCTGCCCCCTTAAAATACTCCAGTCGACTAGGGGAAAAGCTAGTCAAGGTTGCCATAATTTTCTGCCCAAGTGGCACAAAAGTGCCCGGTACAAACCGGGCATTTTTGTGGCTAATTTTAACTTTCACTTGCCCTAGCGGGTAATCTGTATCCAAGTGTTACCGACCCGAAAATCAACTTCGGATCCGTCTAGATGGCGATAAACAGTACTGCCGTCCGCTTGTTCCCAGGTAAGGTCATATTTTTGCCCCGCTTCATACAGCACCGCCTCCCCGGAACCTGTCAGCTTAATGTCCACCAGCGTTCTGTTATTGGCCGGGTCAGGCACATCTGTGTGCGGGTTTTTTTGCACAATCACGCGTGTGGCCCCGTACTGTTTACCGGTCTCCCGGTCTTTATGGGGCGTTCCGTTTTCACTGCGCAGGTACATCTTACTTTCCTCATCATAGGTGTAAGTTACCACATGCTGTCTGGTATATGTAATTTCTATTTCCTTTGCTTCTTCTCCCGGGGAAAGTTCAGGCGGATCAAAAACTTCACTTTGCACTTCAGATTCCCCGCGGGCTTTATAAATACTTTCCAGGTCAGTATATAAATTATGCGGTGCCTTACGACTGCGGTCCCGCCAGAGATATTCACTGCTGGTGATCTTTTTTAGTTTTAAATTGGCAATCATTTTTGCCGTCCGGTTTGAGGTGCCGGAATAAACAATAACTCCACCGTGTTCCATGGCCTTTTCCGCAAAATAAGGGCGGATACTACGCACCGGCCCAATGAGAAAATTATCTTCAAGATGCCGGTCATAAACGGCTAAAAAGCGTGTCAGTCCGCCTTCCACAAAAAATTCATAGACAAAAGTTGCTTCCTGCAATCCTGATTGTGGTTTGGCGGCAGGATGATTATTTATTACCACGCAAACGGGTGCTACTTTTTCCACGGTAACAGTGGTGTCTTCCGGTTCAGGCGGTGTTTCAGGCTCCTCTTGCTGTGGCTCCGGCAACTCCTGTTCCGGTAGATTTTCCTGTTCCTGCTTACAGCCGGCAAATAAGAACATACATAAACATAAAGTGAGTATCAAAACTACTTTCGACTTCATCTTTCTCCCTCCGATGCTCCTTCTTCCCCAACTTCCGACATTTTTCTCTCTTTATGGTCTGATATACTTTCCATTATAACAGCAATGGTAAAAATCTGCTCCCCTTTTTTTCTTTAGGCCTAGGCCAAGGATGTACCGGCTTTTTCTTTTTGGTTTAAACTGCGAATTTCCCGCCAAATGAAAACAGCAGTCAGCAAAACTGCCAGCACGTCAGCTGCCGGCTGTGACAACCACACGCCGTCCAAATCTAAAAAGTGCGGCATAATGAGCAAAGCAGGAACTAAAAAAATTGCCTGGCGCGCAAGATTCAAAATGATAGCCTGCCCCGGTCTTCCTGTGGCCTGAAAATAATTGGAGCCAATAATTTGAAAACCAAGCACAGGAATCATTAATAAAAATAACTGCAGGCCCCGGGAACCGAGAGTAATTAACTGGGCATCTTTTGTAAACAGGCGCAGGAAAACGGAGGGGAAGAACAGGATCAGTAAAAAAACTGCCACCGCCATGCCTGTAGCCAAAGCCACAGCATAAAATAAAGTCTGCTTTACCCGTTTAGTTTGTACAGCGCCAAAATTAAAACCAATGACAGGCTGGGCACCGTTACTTAAGCCCATCAGCGGCAGCATCACCAGTGAATCCACACTATTTATGATCCCCATGGCGGAAACGGCAAGGTCACCGCCGTGAAGGCGCAATTTGTTATTAAGTAAAATCACCACCAGGCTGTGGACAATGGTCCGCAGGAAAAACGGCATCCCCACACTGCAAATGGTCAGAGACCTGTGCAGGGAAATTCTTAAATTCTGCCACTTTAGTTTCAGGAGACTTTTTCCCCGCAGGTAATAACTCATTACCCAGCAAGAGGAAGCAAATTGCGAGATGGCAGTGGCCAAAGCCGCCCCCGTCACTCCCATCTGCCAGCAGATAACGAAGACAGCATCAAGGACAATATTTAAACCGGCACCGATAAAACTGGTAATCATGGCCGTCCGGGGACTGCCTTCAGCCCGAATGAGGGAATTGACCCCCATCAGGTGGAAAAGATTGCCCACCAGGACAATCCGCATATAATCTATCGTATAAGGTAGTACCCGGTCACTGGCACCAAAAAGGCGCATTAAAGGTTCAAGAAAAATAAAAGTAAGCAGCGAAGCAAGTGCTGCCAGGACAAAAATTAGAATAATGGCATTCCCTAAAATTTTTTCCGCTTCATCTTTATTGCCTTCCCCCAGGCGGATAGAAATCAGCGAGGCGCCGCCCCAACCTACCAGCGACCCGATGGCGCCTTTAATCATCATCACAGGAAAAGCCACGGCCAATCCGGCTATTCCCAGCGGCCCCACATAGTGGCCGATAAAAATACGATCCACAATATTATAAATAGACATCATTAACATCCCGGCAATGGCCGGCCCCGAAAACCTTAAAATTAAACTTAACACATGTTCATCACGCAGCTCTTTTTCCGTTACCATGGCAACCCCCTTTTATGTAAAAAAAAATAAAAAATATCGCCAACATCTTAGACTCTAACACTCTAAAAAGTAGGCGTCAAGCAAGGAGAGGGCAATGCTTTGCTTGAGCTGCAGGTAATTTTGCCTTTTGATATTTACTTTAACTCATTAACGTGATAATATATAAAATGCTAGCTACTTCTAGCTACATAAATCAAAGGGGAAGAAGAGGGGAAGGTAAGATGAAAAACAAATTAATTGCAGTACTGTTAGTAGCTTTCTTAATCATGGCCCTGGCGGGATGTTCCTCCTCCGGGGATAAAAATGTGGTGAATAACACAAATAATAATGCAGGTAATAATGTGGCAGACAATGACCAGGGGGCAGCGGAAGAAGATACTTTCATCGTCGGTTTTGACCAAAACTTCCCGCCCATGGGTTTTGTCGGCGATGACGGTCAGTACACAGGTTTTGATTTGGAGCTGGCGGCAGAAGCAGCCAAGCGTTTGAATAAAAAGCTCGTCCTGCAACCTATCGACTGGGCCGCCAAAGATATGGAATTAGAATCAGGTAATATTGATTGTGTCTGGAACGGCTTTACCATTAACGGCCGGGAAGATTCCTACACCTGGACGGAACCGTACATGGATAACGAACAAGTTTTTGTTGTCCGTGCCGATTCTGACATTTCCACCCTGGCAGATTTAGCCGGCAAAATCGTTTCTGTCCAGCTTGACTCCAGCGCGGAAGCCGCCCTTGAGGATATGCCTGAATTAGTTGCTACTTTTAAAGAACTGGTAACGGCTGACAACTATAATACGGCTCTTATGGACCTTGAATCCGGTGCCGTAGATGCCGTAGCCATGGACGAAATTGTGGCCAATTACCAAATTGAAAAACGCGGCTCCGACCTTGTTGTTTTAGAAGAATCTATTGCTTCGGAAGAATACGGCGTCGGTTTTAAACTGGGCAATACAGAATTAAGAGACCAACTTCAAGCCATCCTGGAAGAGATGGCTGCAGACGGCACCATGGCCAAAATCTCAGAAGCATGGTTCGGTAAAGATATTACCACCATCGGCAAGTAGTTTTGTGTAATGAAGAAAGGGCTGTCCCCAGATGGCCCTTTCTTTTCACGCCCAAAGATAACGGAGGTTTTATCTATGCCGCTGTCGCTCTTAATCCAAAAACTTAGTGAAGGCTTGCTGGTCTCCATTGCCATCTTTACTTTGACGCTGATTTTTTCTTTGCCTTTAGGCCTGCTTGTGGCCTTTGGCCGCATGGCTAAAAACCCTATCCTGCGCAATATTGTGAAATTTTATATCTCCATCATGCGGGGCACGCCGCTGATGCTGCAACTGATGGTGGTCTATTTTGGCCCTTATTATATTTTTGGCATCAGGCTTTCCCACGGGTACCGTTTTATTGCCGCCATTATCGGTTTTGTCCTTAATTATGCCGCCTATTTTGCCGAAATCTATCGCGGCGGTATCGAATCTATGCCTCTTGGACAGTATGAAGCAGCTAAACTTTTAGGCTACAGTAAAACACAAACTTTTTTCCGCATCATCTTGCCCCAGGTCATCAAACGCATCCTGCCGGCAGTGACCAATGAGGTTATCACCCTGGTTAAAGATACCTCCCTGGCTTTTGTTATTTCCGTGATGGAAATGTTCGCCCTGGCCAAAGCCATTGCTGCCGCCCAAACCAATATGATGCCTTTTATCGTAGCCGGTGTTTTCTATTATATTTTTAATTATGTTGTGGCTTTTGCCTCCGAAGCACTGGAAAAACGCTTTAGTTATTATCAATAAATTATAGGTGATTTTGGTGAAGATTTTAGAAATAAAGCATTTAAGCAAAAGCTTTGACGGCCTTACGGTACTTAAAGATATTTCTTTAAGTGTCGAGGAAGGGCAAGTGATAGGGATTATTGGACCTTCCGGTTCCGGCAAATCAACTCTTTTGCGCTGTGCCACCATGCTGGAAACCATGGATAGTGGCGAACTTATTTATCTCGGCGAACATGCCGTTACCACCGGTGACAACGGCCAGGCCGTCTATGCCCCGCCGGCCAAGTTACAAGAAATCCAGCGCTATTTTGGCCTTGTCTTTCAAAATTTTAATTTATTTCCGCACTTCTCCGTCATAAAAAATATTACTGACGCCCTGATTACCGTGCAGAAAAAAGATAAAGGGGAAGCTTTGGCCATTGGCCGGGAGCTTTTGGAGAAAATGGGCCTTGCCGATAAAGAAAACGCTTATCCCTACCAGCTTTCCGGCGGCCAACAACAGCGTGTTTCCATTGCCCGGGCTCTGGCTTTAAATCCGAAAATTTTATTTTTTGATGAACCTACTTCTGCCCTGGACCCGGAATTAACAGGCGAAATTTTAAAAGTTATTCGCCAACTGGCGGCAGAAAGAATGACTATGGTCATTGTCACCCATGAAATGAGTTTTGCCCGGGATGTGGCAGATCATATTATTTTTATGAACGACGGTGTTATTGTGGAAGAAGGTCCGCCGGAAATCGTCATCAATAACCCGCAAAATGAACGTACCCGGGCTTTCTTAAAACGCTTTGAAAATTAATCTTCCTTTCAAACTTTTGCTTCAGCCGGATTTAACTTCCGGCTTTTTTTATTTTTTACTGCTTCCCGCGCTTAGGAACCATATTTTTACTTGACCGGCTGCTTTTGTTAATGATATAATCAAATTGATATCATTATGATATCAATTTGATTATGAGGAGTGATTGCTTTTGGCAAACAACAAAGAAAAACAAAAAGATATTCAGGAAATTATCCTGCAGGCACGCAAAGGTATGCCCGTTTTAGTGCTCAATATTATTCTGATCCTCATTGCACTCTTTCTTTTTACTCGCGGCACCATTGCAGTAAGTTCAGAAGGAAATATTACTCTGGGCGTACTGGCCATGATTGTGGGTGCTTTTTATGCCTTTGTGGTTGGCCCTATTATGTTTATCGGCCTCAAAGTCTTAAAACCAAAGGAAGCCCTGGTTTTAACGCTTTTTGGCAAGTACTACGGTACTCTCAAAGGAGAAGGCTTTTATTTTGTCAATCCCTTTGCCACCGCCGTTAATCCTGTGGCCGCCACGGGCACAGCGGCAAAAACAAGCGGTGCTTTTTCCGTTCCTGCCGGCAAAACAACCCAGCAAGTGCAAATTCCCAACAAAAAAATTTCCTTAAAAACAAGCACTTTAAATAACGAAAAGCAAAAAATAAATGATTTACTGGGTAACCCTATTGAAATCGGTGTTGTGGTAATCTGGCGCGTTGTTAACACAGCCAAAGCCGTCTTTAATGTAGATGATTATTTAGAGTATCTTTCCATACAGTGCGATTCGGCTCTGCGCGATATCGTCCGTAAGTATCCTTACGATACTTCGTCGGAAGACAACAGTGAAAAAACCCTGCGCGGTAGCAGCCAGGCCGTGGCCAATGAGCTGAAGGAGAAACTTCAGGAAAAAGTAGAAATTGCCGGTCTGGAAATACTCGAAGCAGGCATCACCCATTTAGCTTATGCACCGGAGATTGCTGCCGCCATGCTGCAGCGACAGCAGGCTTCAGCCATTATTGACGCCCGGCAGATGATTGTGGAAGGTGCCGTCAGCATGGTGGAAATGGCCCTAAACCAGTTAAGTGACAATGAAATTGTGGACCTTGATGAGGAGCGCAAAGCCGCCATGGTCAGCAATCTGCTTGTTATCCTTTGCGGAAATCGCGATGCCCAACCGGTAATTAACAGCGGCTCCCTGTATTAGAAGGTTGTCAAATGACACAAAACCAGGAAAAAAAGAAAGTCTTACTGCGTTTATCTCCCACTCTGTGGCGGGAGCTGACGGCTTGGGCAGAAGCAGATTTTCGCTCCCTTAACGGCCAGATCGAATATCTTTTAACGGAATGTGTAAGAAAGCGCAAAAAAAAGCAAATTCAAGAAGAATAAAATTAGGGTCTGTAACGATACGAATGTATCGTCACAGACCCTAATTTTCTCCGGTCTAAATACAAAATTACAGCCCCGGGTCAATTTTCAGCTTCCATCAGCTTTTGTTGTCTGTTTAGTCTGCGTATATCCCACAATACAAAGGATGTTGTTGTTATAAACGCTAAAGCGTCTGCCATGGACTGAGATAACCATACACCTGCCAAATCGAGATAACGCGGTAAAATCAGCAGCAACGGCACTAAAAAGATACACTGGCGCGCCAGATTTAAGAAGATGGCCTGCCCGGAGCGCCCTGTGGCCAGGAAGTAATTGGAGCCAATCATCTGTGCGCCCACAACAGGCAACAGTAACATATATAAGCGCATACCCTCCGTCGCCACACGTATAAGCTCCTGATCAGAAGTAAAGAGACGCAAGATAAAACCTGGCGCCAACATAATAACCAAGTAAATTATGATTACAATGGTGGTGGCAATACCGATAGCATAAAATAAAGCCTTCTTGACACGGTCATATTGACGGGCACCATAATTAAAGCCAAGCACAGGCTGCGCACCGTTACTGAGCCCCACCAGAGGCATAATTAAAAGCGAATCAACACTGAAAATGACGCCCATGGCGGAAACGGCAATATCACCGCCGTAAGTTTTCAAGCTGTTATTGAAAAGTATGACGATACTACTATTGACAATGGAGCGGGAAAAAGGCGCCAAACCAATTTTGGCAATCTCCAACGCCCGTTCCCAGGACACTTTTAAATGTTTTTTGGCTACTTGTAAAACGCCTTTACCGCGGACAAAATGCATTATCACCCAAATAGACGAAGCAATTTGTGAAATCACAGTGGCAATGGCTGCACCGGACACGCCCCAGCGAAAGCCTAAAACAAAAATGGCATCAAGAACAATATTCGTACAAGCACCAATGAAATTTGTCAACATGGAAGCACGAGGGCTACCCTCGGCCCGGATTAAATTTGTCCCACTGAGACCTATCAGGTGGAAGGGATTGCCAAATAGGATAATCAAAGTATAAGGATAAGCATACTGCATCACAGCCTCGCTGGCTCCCATAAAGGCAAGCAAAGGGCGCAAAAAAAGAAGCGCAATCACGGAAGAAATAATACCGGCAAAAAACACCAAGGTAAAAGAGTTACCCAAAATAAATCTTGCTTCCTCTTCTCTGCCTTCACCCATGCGGATGGAAAGCAGGGAAGATCCCCCTAAACCAATTAAAATCCCCAACGCGCCTTTAATCATCATTAATGGGAAAGCTACGGCCAGTCCGGCAAGAGCCAGCGGCCCCACAGCGTGCCCAATAAAAATCCGGTCAGTTACATTATAGATAGACATCATTAACATACCGGCAATGGCCGGTCCGGCAAATTTTAAAATTAAACGCACAACACTTTCATTGCGCAGTTCATCTGGCGTTACCATCATGTATCCCCTCCAAGTTGCCCAATGGTATGATTTCAAACTATTAAAATTCTAACATTGTTTCCCCTCTACGTCAAACATTTTGTGTTATGCTGGTTTTGCTTGTACAGAAAAAAATAAGGCCAATACAGCCTTTTAAAACTCTATCTCTATTATAATCTGTACACAGTTACCTGCTTAATTGCTTTCTTGCCAGATTTGATCAGCCACACCGGCCCATGCGGCCGCAGCAGCCCGGCACTTACCTGTCACAACTTCAACCGGCTCCAAATCCTGGCGTTGAGTTGAATAAGCTGAAGCAGCATTAACCATGTTGAGTAAAGCATCAGGATTATCCAATAAGGGGCAGGGACGGAGCGGGTTTTCATTAAAGGGCTGATTTTGACGATACTGCCTGAATAAAGGTGATTGCAGCGCTTCCAGTAAACTGGCTTGCCTGATGTTTGTGTCGGCATAATGAATAAAGGCGCAAGGCTCCACGTCACCATGGGCATTAATATGCAGGTAGCTCCTGCCGCCGGCGATGCAACCGCCCACAAACTCTCCGTCATTCCAAAAATCTATTAAAAAGATATCCTTTGACGAACGGAAGCCCCGGATCCGTTCATACATTAACTTACGCTGTTCAGGTGTGACCAGCAATTCTGTGCGGGCGCTTTTCCCCAGCGGCATATAAGTGAAATACCAGCCAAAGAAACATCCCTTTTCAATCATACTGTCCACAAACTGCTCCGAGGCAACTGCTTCCGTGTTCTCCCGGTGGTAGCAAGTGGAAAAACCAAATCCTACGCCTGCTTCCCGCAACAAATCCATGGCGCGTACTACACGTTTATAAATGCCTTTGCCGCG
>JGI24708J26588_10000503_pt1 | contig 31855 bp, 42 predicted proteins | sample BioPla1DNA2_FD_26588 | JGI IMG/M metagenome (IMG submission 26588) | reverse complement strand
TCGACGGTTAGTGTTTTTCCCTTATAGGGGGAGAAAGGAGTAAAGATAATCATGGGCTTAGATTTGGTTATGTTTGCTGTTGTTACTGTCGTGCTGGTTAGTGGTTTAGTTGATTTAAATGTTTGTCGTTGTTTTCATGTTTATCTTACAAGCATTTAAGTCGAAGTTTAATATTTTTTATTAATGATTTTTACAAACAGGTTAACCTTTCGTCGTGCTGTGCTGTAACGTTTTCTGTCGAGGGAATGTTATGGCTATGCCATTGTTTGTCCGTGGGGGTGCCCCCCCCTCTTTCTTGTTGTTTGGAGAAAGAGGGGTAATTTTTATGGACATCGTGGTGAAGGCATTTGGACTGCTGGTTGGCAAGCCAAATAGAAGGGAGGTGTAGCCATGACTAGGATAATTATTGCCCTAGTAATGCTGGCACTTATGTTATTTGCCGCTTTAAGTTTTCTTCAAGATATGTTCGCATTTGAGGACGCTTGGGAGGCAAGTGGTGCCAGCCAGCATTTTGGTACCTTCGGTTTTAAGGGTGCCACGAGAGGTTATATCAAGGGTGTTTCTGATACCCTTTGTCACATATATTTGAAAAGCACTTTGCNTATTCGTGCTGAATGCAGGGTGCTAACGGCAAGCTTTATGTTTGCCAGTAGTTAGTTTGCTACTTCTTTGTAGTGGTGTTTTGCAGGCCCTTTTGGCAAGTTCCAGGGGGGCCTGTTTTAAAAAAGAAAAAGAAAGGGTGTGAGATGTGAGTAAGGCGATAGTTTACGAGGTGGATGGGGAGAAAGTGAAACTTACTCCATCCATTGTTAGGAGTTGCCTTGTAGGTGGTGGTGGGAATCCTTCTGGTGGTGAGATAACAAAGTTTATCATGCTTTGTTACTATCAGAAGCTTAATCCCTTTCTTGGTGATGCCTATCTTGTCAAAGGAAAGGGCGACGNCGCAGCCCTGATTATGGTAGGCAAGGATGTGCATGTAAAACGTGCTCAGCGCCATCCCGAATACAAAGGGATAGAGCAGGGGGTTATTGTAAAAAAGAAAGATGGTGAGATTGAATACCGTCTTGGAACTTTTTACGATAATTCCGAGGAGTTGGCGGGCGGCTGGGCCCGTGTGCACCGTTCTAATTTCCAGGAGCCTTTGTGGGCATCTGTGCGGCTGGATGAATACCTTGGTCGCACAAGACAGGGCAATCTTAAAAGTAACTGGCGTAAAATGCCGGGTACTATGATTCAAAAAGTTGCCATGTCGCATGCTTTGCGGTTAGCGTTTCCGCAAGAACTGAGGGCATTGTATTCCAAGGAAGAGATGGATGCAGCTTCGGATGAGGTTGATTTGTCCACCCTGGGGGATTCTGAGTTGTCGGATTCCCCAGATGTTACTGCGCCGGACGTTACCAGGCCGGGTACTTCCAAGCCGGAGGTTCAGCAGGGAGGTGTAGGGAAGCCTCCTGCTGACAAAAAGTTGCAAGTTGCAGAGTCCTCTTCTGGTTTGCGGCAGGCTCGGGAGTATCGTGTTCAGTTAGGCAGGACTGCCCCGGAGGAGATTGGTAGTTGTGTGTTTCGTACTGCCATGCTTTTCGATAACGAAAAGCAAAACGTAGTAATTTTGGGTGCCAGGAAGGGGCACGCAGATGAATTCAAAGCTCTTCCTGGTGGGGCCTTTTACAAAGGGGAAATTTCGCCCTTGAAAGGAAAGCTCCTGAAGCGTTTAAGTTTTTCCGCATCGTTGGCAGATTACAATGATGCAGAAAAATACTGGATTCTATCAAAAATGAAAAAGGAGGATGCGGTTTGAACAACTGCATTATAATTGGTCGCTTAACTCGCGATCCCGAATTAAAGCACACAAGAGACGGCATTGCTTATTGTCGTTTTACGGTAGCTGTGGATCGCTACAGTAAAAACGGCGATAACGATGCCGACTTCATAAGGTGTGTAGTTTGGCGCAACCAAGCTGAGGCTTGTGCCAAGTATCTTTCCAAGGGGAAGATGGTTGGTGTAAGTGGCAGGTTGCAGATTAGCTCCTATGAAGATAGGGATGGTATTCGTAGGAAGTCGGCAGAGATAGTTGCATATTCAGTGAAATTTCTTTCACCGAAAAGTGACGATGCTTCTGCCGATACTTCTGCGAGGTCGTCGGAAGCTCAGCAGCAATCATCGTCCAACAAGCAGGATGATGATGTGTTTGAAGAGCTGGGTTTTAATGATGATGATATACCTTTTTGAGGGAGGAGGGATAATATGTTACCGGGTCCCTCTGGTCGTGAACTGTCTCATGCGGCAGTTTATATTCAGAAGGGGTTTAATAGGCTTCATATAAGACCATCCGGTGTCGGGATGTGTCTAAAGGCGCAAGTATTAACCATACTTCATGCTTTGCATCCCGATGCTGAAGAATTTATTCCCGCAAAGCCCGGTGGCAAGGATGGCCTTGCTACTGCTGCGGCGTTTGGTAATGCCTACGAAGAGTGGCGTTATGCACAATCGTGGGTACCGAATGTTGGGCGGGACAAGCTTTATGGTGGTTCGAATCAGTTTAATTTAACTCATCCTGATTTGCTTAACGTGGATAAATCAAGAGTAACAGCTCACCCCGATATTGTACTTGAATGCAGTGGGGATATAGTTTTGGATGAGGAGATTAAGACCACCGGTGAGGGTTCAAGAAATTATTTGCCAAAGTTGTCGCATTTAGAGCAAAGATTGTTGCGACAATATTTTTGGCGTGGTATGGGGGTGGAGCCTTATGGTCGGATACATTATGGATTCCGGGGCTCCTTTACCAATCCTGATGATCCTATGGATTTTGAATTGGTGCCTCACGAGGGGGGTATGCTCGGACTCTGGAATGAAGAACTTTATACGTGGGAATATATTGAAGAGCTTAACCAACGTCTTTTACATATAAAAGACTGTGTGGATAAGCAAAGAATTCCTTCACGGCATTCAGAAGCAATCTCACCTCATTACTATGAGTGTTATTTTGCTTCGGATTTGTTTCGGGCTGAATGTCCCTGGCGTGAGAGATGTTGGCGTAAGGAGTTAGAAAACGAAAGGCGTCCTGCTGTGTTGGTTACCAATGCAGGGGATGTCATTCGTGAGCTTGCAAGACTTCGGGCACAAAAGGCTGAACTTGACAATGATGTGCGCGATCTACATGAGCGCATAAAGGGTTTGCAGGAGAAGCTGAATCCTTTCTTTGAAGAGTTTGGCGATAAGATCATGGCTAATGGTGTTGTAGTTAAACGTACGTTAGTCGAAGTCCCCGAAAGAAAACGTAACGGTTATCAGTTTTACCGTTACGACATAAAGTAATTAAGGCCGGGTTTATCCCGGCCCCTGTTTTATTAAAAACAGCCTATTCATAGGCAAATAAAATTGCTGTGCTTATGCATGGCAAAAAAGGAGGGAAAGGCCCTCGTATGAACTTGAGGGCCTTAGGCCCTCTTTTTGTACGTGGGCGCAAAGTATGGGAAAAGGTAGGTTGCCTGAAGTTCTATCGGGAGAGCAATTTGCTGCCGTTCAAAGGTTGTTATGGCAAGAAATTGGTTTCCTTGAGGATCAAAGGAAACACAAGAACCCTGTTGCAAACTATTGTTTGCGGCAGGTGCGTGAGTACGCAAATGAGTTTAAGCGTACTCGTAAAAGTAAATACGCGCTTGCGGCGTTACAAGTGCGCGGGAGGCGGCACTAATGCCGTACCCTTGGATGATAAGGGAGGGTGCTCCAACGGAGCACCTTTCCACCTTTGAAGTTGTTGCCGGACTTTTGGGTAGTTACGAAGTTGCGAAAGCTCTTTTGCTGAAAGCAGGGGGGCTTCGTGGTGTTCGTGAGATGTCAGATGATGAGATGCTGGATGTCCCTGGTATGGGGGTAGCTAGGGTGCGACGTTTAAGAATGGCGTTCAGCCTGTCGAGCCGGCTGAGCGNATTGCCTCCAAAGCCATTTGAGCGTATCACCAGTCCGCAGCGGGCAGCGTCGCTTTTTATGGAGGACCTNCGTTATAAGAAGAGGGAGCATTTTATGATATTGCTTCTCAATACTAAGAATCACGTTCTTTCCAGGGAGGAGATTTCTGTTGGTAGCCTGAATGCGTCTATTGTACATCCTCGGGAGATTTTTAAAATACCGCTACAGAAAAGTGCCGCTTCGATAATTCTTGTTCACAATCATCCTAGCGGTGACCCTTCGCCTAGCCATGAGGATGTTAGTGTGACCAGGCGATTAGTGGATGCTGGCAAGCTTCTGGGGGTAGCAGTGTGTGATCATATCATTATTGGGGATGGTTGCTACTTTAGTTTTAAGGAAAAGGGTTTGCTCTAGGGGGGGGTGATGAAATGTCAGTTGCGCTTTTTGAAGAATACTTTAAGAAGAGGGGGGTTCGCCGGACTGGTGCTGGCTGGTTAACTTATTGTCCGGCACATGATGATAGGAACCCCAGCCTGTCAGTAAGCGTAGGAGGTGATGGTCGTATACTTCTAAAGTGTCATGCTGGTTGTTCCCTTGAGCAAATACTTGATGCTTTAGGTTTGACTGTCAGGGATTTATTTCCCAAGGGTGATGCAAGAGATATACAGTGTGGAAGTTTGCGAGCACCTGTAGTGTTGGTGCAACATAGGATGCCTGATGACTATTTAGATAAAGTTTATCGGCATCTTATCGGATTGCTTACGTTGAGTGATTTTCATAGGGAGCATTTGTTAGGGCGAGGCATGACGGAATCTATGATTAAAAGAGGGTTGTATCGTACCTTGCCCTTACATCGCTGGAGTTATATAAGACAGTTGTTGTGTCATTATGATCTTTCGGGGGTTCCAGGTTTTGGTATGAAAGATGGCCGGTGGGTAATGACTGGCTCACCGGGTATCTTGCTGCCAGTAATTTTTAATAACAAGGTTGTCGGGTTTCAGATTCGTCTAGATCAAGATGATGATGGTTTAAAATATAAGCATCTGTCTTCGTCTTGGCTAGACAAGGGAGCTAGCTCTGGTACAAGAGTTCACATGTCTGTACCTCGGATAATATCTCGCTTTGAGGTGTGGATAACTGAAGGAATTCTAAAGGCCGACATTGCTGCCAATATATTGGGTGCAATTGTATGGTCAGTCCCTGGTGTTAGCAATTGGCGGGGTGTGGTTGATAATTGGCAACAGTTGCCATGGCGTGTTGTGATAGCCTTTGATCGTGATGCCAAGAAGGGAACGCGCAAATTGGTTATGCGTCATGCAAAAGAGCTAAGCAGTGCGCTTGGCGAAAAGGACATTATCTCTCGATTTGCCGTATGGCGAAACAGGAAGGGGATAGATGATGCCCTGGTAGCTGGCGAGAGGGTGCACTTGCGTGATTGTATATATAAATAATAACAACAGGTTGCGTGCGGCCAAAATGGTAAGTACGGTTTATTTTTGCGGGGCTGTACGTTACAAGAATTGTGTCTTGACTGAGTTTGTAAGTCAAAGTCAAGGCATACGTTACGTAAGTGCTTTTTGGCTTGATCGTAATACTTTGATGGCAGCACATAGATGCCGTGCGGTGGTGGCTAGTGATTCCTGCTGGCATTTGGCGGTAGGAGTTACCTTGTTTCAGTTGTTTACAAGTGTGGGGAGTAGTATTAGATTGAGACGGAAAAATATAGGAAAAGTCCCTGCTGGCGGCAATGTGTTGTTGAGTGGTATGGGAGGCATGAAACTTTTGTCTCCTACAAATGGAGGTGGCGATATGGTTAAGGTGTGTTTAGACGCTATAGATATAATGAGTTTGCGTCCCGAATTAACGGAAGCGCAGGCTCAAAGAATTATGGATGAGATTGGTGATGATGTGTCTCAGGCTATGTTGTCAGCCGGATGGGATGTCATTGCCGAAAAGGTAAGAAGGGTAAAGGTAGAATAGTCATAGCCGGGATATATTCCCGGCCATTGTGTTTTGATTATAGCTATACGTATGTATAGCGTTTTTATTTATATAAATGGAGGTGTTTCCTATATCGAGGTTAGCCAATGTGGCCAAGATGGGGTATTTTCGTACTCCCGACAATGCCACGAGTCAGATATTGAAGCGGCTGATGGTTAAAGAAGAAGATGGTGTGATTTTGGGTGATCCTTGTTGTGGTGAGGGTATTGCTTTGAAAGCCGCTGCAGATCATTTGAAAGGTTTGGGTGCCGATGTTGTAACTTACGGCATTGAACCCGACGAATATCGTGCAGAGGAGTCGAAAAGTCGCCTTGATTTTGTTATAAAGGACGGTTACGAGAATGTATCTATTACAAATAATGCATTCTCGTTGTGGTGGTATAACCCGCCATATGATGTAGCTGCTGCTGGAGATGAAAAGGCAGAGCGGAAAGAAGTGATATTCTTAAGAAATACGTTTAAGTATATTGCTCCTCATGGTGTGTTGGTTTGCATAATACCTCAACGCATATTGAGGAACTTGGCTCCCATTTTAGTTAATCGTTTTTACGATTTAACTGTGGAGCGGTTTGATGATGATGAGTATGAAGCTTTTAAGCAGGTTGCTGTTCTCGGTTATCGTAAGCCCTTTGGTGCCGCTGTTGGCACAAGGGATGAACGTGATGCAATTGTTGCCTTGACAGATGCGGATCTTCCGTCACTTGCTCGAAAGCCAGTTAAAACATATTGTGTGCCGGCAGGGGTGATGCCTCGCACCTTTCATGGTGCCAAGATAGATATGGCCAAGGTTATTAAAGGCTTGCCTCTATCGCCGGTACGTAGGGTGCTGGACTCCTTTTTGTTGCCTCCCTCGTCTTCAACAAAACTGGGGAAGCCTTTAATGTCTTTAAAGCCTGGCCAGTTAGCAAATATCATAGCAGCTGGTGCTCTTGATGGCATAATTGGCATCGGTTCAAATAGGCATATGCTTATTGGTTACACCGGTAAGCATATGAACATGGATGTTTCCACTGATGACAATGGAGTTATTACCACTACACGGACTGCAGAGTATGTGTCTGGTGCAAGGCTTTTTACACCCGATGGTCGTCATATTGACTTGTCGGGTGACAGGGTAGTGGTGGATGAAGAGGAGGATTGATAGCATTAAGAAAATAGGGGTTTCTACTGCCGTTGGGCGCATAATGGCCGATCTCCATGCGCTTATAGCTGAGCATGGGTCTATTGTTATGGCCTCGTTTTATGGTATAGACTCGGTAGTGCGTGGGGTAGCAGCAGGCATAGTTTCAAATCAAGAGATAATTGTTGAGCATCCTGATGTTACATCTTCTGTAATGTCGTCGTATGGTTATTCACATGGTGGCGAGTCTTTTTGGGCTTACAATAAAGGTTACAGAATGTTTACCCGGCCCTTCATATCTGAGCCGGGGCGTAATATTGTTCATTGTGTTTTAATACATGAGCGGTGTTTTGTTTCTGAGTACAAGACTGATGAAGGTTATGCTGGTTCGAAGATAGTTCTATCGGGTCTTATTAGTAATGAAACTTCCGATATACGTGCTGCTGTTATGGCACGCCTGTCGGCAGATTTTAATGTGCCCAATATACCGGAGTGGGCACATTATATCTATGAGCAACTGGAGTCAAGGGAGTGCTTGATACCCTTAAGGAGTTTGCTCAATGAAGATATAGGTTGGCTGGTAGATGGTGTGAGGATAGATATTCAGGAGTCTGACGTTTTAGACATTATTACTGATGGTTTACGTGAGGGGCGTATTGCTTTACCTGAGGGCAATATTGAAGCTCCTGCATTGAGAAGCTATGAGGTTTTGGCTGACTATCTTCATGAGTATGCACCATATTTAGCTGAGAAAGTAGAGCAGTCGGCACCACCGTTGCATGATATAGACGGTGATGCTTTGCCTGCGGAAATAAGGACCATGGACAGGATACCTTTTCCGGTTCAGGCCCATGCAGCTACTGCCTTATACAAAGGTGTTCTTGCTGCTCGTAAGGGCGAAATGCCCAAGGCGTTGTTTTTAAATTGTGGAGATATGGGAACGGGGAAGACGCAGATTGCCAACACTTTGATGCATTTATTGTGTAGTCATTATGGTGGTTTACGTGTTTTAGTTATGGTCCCCCAGATAACCATTCCGCAATGGAAAAACGAAGAGATTTTAAAAACTGTCTCTTATGCCAAGGTGACAGTTTTAAATAACTGGAAGGATACTCTTAGTTACATACAACGAACTATGGGTGTTAAGCCAAATGGCCTGGAGGTTGTTTTGATAGGTCATGATAGAGCCAAGCTAGGTTACGATCCCTGGACTTGTGCTTTGTACAGACGTATCAAGGGCAGTAAGCGTGTTTATGCGTGGCACTGTCCTGATTGTTTTAACGTGTTGATGGATCCTCGGGAACCGGATTTTCCGGCGCACTGGGATGTTTTGGCTTACGGGGAGCCACCTGATGATATTCCCTCTAGCGGAATTTTATCAGGGTATGTGAGTGTTAAGTGGCGCAGGACTGCGGCAGTGATGCGTGATATGCGTAAGTGTCCGCATTGCGGTGCTATACTGCGTCGTCCTGCGAACAGGGCCAATAACGAGACGCGTTTTCGTCCTCGTTTAGAGCCGGCGTGGTTAATGAAGAATCGCCTTCCGAAGGGGCACTTCGATCTGATGGTTCTTGACGAGTTTCATCTTTTCAGGGGTGACTCTGGCCGGGGGGCTGCTATGGCAAGTCTTGTTTGTATATCCAAGTTTGTCCTTGGCTTGTCTGGTACGCCGACTACCGGTCGGGCAAGCTCAATCTATCGTATCCTGGAGCGCATTTGCATGAATGTGCTTATGGATGATGGTTTTGAGCATGGTTCTTTGGAGTCGTTTGTACAACGTTACGGAAGACTTCAAGAAATAACCAAGGTGTACCCGGATAGTGGCGTACATACTCGGCGCAACAGGGAACGTAAGACAGTAAGAGAGTTGCCTGGTATTGCGCCTGCTGTTTATGTGCGCTATCTGATGTCCTCTGTGTTTATCGATCTGGAGGACTTAGGTGTGCCTCTTGTCGAGCTTGATGAGTGGGTTGAGTTTGTTGAGCTTGATACGGATCACCGAGATGCCTACAGGGTTTTTCATAGAAATCTTGAGTCTGCCTGCAAGCAGCTTATGGCAAGAGGGAATCGTGGTGCTTATTCCAAATTTTTACCGGCGGTTCTCAATTATGCTGTGCATCCTTGTGAGCAGGAGGTTGTTCTTGGCGATCCTGAGGATGGTGAAATTATTACTGCACCCGGCTTTGGGGCAGATTACTATTCTGCGCCTGAGCGCCGTCTTTTGGAGCTTGTGTTGGATGATGTTGCCGAAGATCGGTGTGCCATTGTGTATTGTTGGTACACGAACAAATACGGCATAGATAAGCGTGTTAGCAAGGTGCTTACGGATCATGGTGTCCGATCTGTTGTGTTGAAGTCAACAACTGTCTCTCCCGATGAGAGGCAGGATTGGATACGCAAGCAGATCCGTGATGGTGCTCAGGTAATAGTTGCAAATTTAAGTCTGGTTGAGGTGGGGTTGAATTTAGTTCAAACACCTTCAATATATGTGTACCAGAATTCATACCAGACTGAAAAAGTTCGCCAGGCAACCAAGCGTGCCCATCGTCCTCACCAGACCAAACGATGCAAGATTGTTTATATAGTTCCTGATGGGACGCAGTGTGTGCCTCAGTTTACCAATTCGGTTGCTTGCAGGGCTCAGGCTATGTACCTGGAGGGCAGGTTGCTAGCTGATGAGCTGGCTCGTTATACCGATGGTTACAATGAGCTGACGCGTGATCTGTCGAAGTGCCTTGCTTCTACGGAGACAGCTCAGAAATGGCGAGAGCTTGCTGCTCGTGATACCGTGCGGACGGTAGGCGAGGCTGATTTTGAGCGTGAGCTCCGTGTTGCCTACAAGCGTTTATGTCGCATAACGCTTGATCTTTGTGAGGGCAAGATGACGGTGCAACAGGCTCAGGATGAGGTCAGGAAGCTCATTGAGGTAAAAGTTTTAAGCCTTGATGAGCATCGTGATCTCAAATGGCGTGAGCGTCGCAAGGTCACGCCTGGGCAGTTATGTTTAGATATTTAAGTGCCGGGTTAACCCGGCACAGTTATTTTATTAACAATCCAAGCTTATGTTTGGAGTTTCAATGTCTTATGTTTTTACATAAGGAGGGAAAGTATGCCTGAAAGGTTTTTGGAGCTAGATGGTATTGCATGTTCGGATGTGGCTGAATGGCCAATTTTGCTACGGCCACTTTAGCAAATTTGGCACTGAACAGTATTATCAATTATCAAAAGGTGCCCTTTCATTTGGCGGCCACGGACATATTGACGGGGATTACAAAGACTGTTAGTTGAGGCTATTAGCCTCAACTACAAGTTTATTTTATTGAAGCTATGTTATGTGTAGCGTTTTTATTTACTGCAACTTTTTGCATATATGGGGCCGAATGGTTTCGACAGGAATGTTATTCTTAAAGTTGGGCAGGTTCAGGACCGTGGCCTGAATAAAACACGGAATGTCATAACTGCTGTTGCTTAGTGTTTGTCCTTCCTGTTATGGCTGTGAGCGGGAGGGACATAATTATTCAGCCATGTCATGTTGTTTATGGGGCGACAACAAATTCCGCATCTAGGGTTTGTTGTTTTGATGTACAACTGGATGCTAAGCCTGTAGATCTCTTTAAGAATAGTTTCTGGACGCGGGTTCGATTCCCGCCGGCTCCACCATTTGCAGGGCTGCCCATATTGGGTAGCCCTGCAAATATATTAGTTGAAAGAAAGGAGATATGTAATTGAATTTCAAGGATAGTGAGTTTATGGTAGCCGATGAGAAGCAAAGGTTATTGAAAGCCTGGAAAAAATTTATCAAGTCTGGGTTTAGTTTCAGGTGTTTTACAGATAGGCTATACAGGCATCTTATTATGAGATGTGGATTTATTGCTCACTTCAATCGTCGGGGTTTTTATTTAACCTATTTTGCAAACCCTGATGATACGCTTCGTTTTTTCAGGCAGTTTGACAAGGATTATGGCTATCGTTCCATTGAGCTTGGTGTTGATGTTTGGATAAGGGGCGAGTATGAAGATATTAATATGGCCATGTGTGATGTATGGGAAGAGCATAAGGTTGTGAAAAATGCCAAGTTGGAATATGCGGTTCGGGAGCGTGATCTTGCCCAGGCTCGTGAGCTTCTTAAAAAACATGGGGTGATATAAATATTGGAGAAATGGAGTTTGTAATGAGTGTTGTTGGGAAATTACCATGGAGCGAGGATGGGTATATGTTTTTGTAGCCGGGTTATTCCCGGTTACCAGTACATTTTAGATTATGCTGATGCTTATCAGCAGTTTTTATTTTTAGGGGGTGTATGTTTGCAGGCAAGTATAGTTATGGTAGACGGATCGTCTATGCTTAATGCTTGTTTTTTTGCTACTATGCCGCGAAGTTATTTTGCGGCAAGGAAGCCTCGTGAACGATTTAGGGCCATGGCTCGGGCCATGCATTCGCCATCTGGGCAGATGGTGAATGGGGTTCATATGTTGCTATCTTTATTATTCAATCTTATTGGGAAGGCGAGGCCGACGCATATGGTTGTAGCCTGGGATATATCCCGTGAGACTTTTCGTCGGGACTTATACCCTGATTACAAGGCTAATCGTGGTGCGAGGTTGCCTGAGGTGCAAGGGCAGATAGGTTTAATGCGGCGTGTATTGGGTGAGTTAGGAATATTTCAGTCTGATGCTGAGGGTTATGAGGCCGATGATGTAATTGCCACCCTGGTACATTGTTTTGCCAAGCATGATGTTTGTGTGTATTCCAGGGATGCGGACTTGTTGCAGGTTGTGGCACCATCGGTAAGGGTGTGGTTACACAACAAGAATGCGGCTGAGATGTATATGGAGTATCTTGGTATTACTCCCCCAGAGCATATGCTTGCTGAGACTTTTGGGTATAACGAGGAGCTGGTTGAGCGCATACATGGTTTGAGTCCGGCTTTATTGCCGGATATGAAGGCATTGTCCGGTGATAAGTCTAATAATGTGCCTGGTTTGAGGCGGGTTGGAACCAAAACTGCCACTAAGGTGGTGAAGGTATTTGGTTCCATAGAGCGGATGTACGGAATGCTGGATGCGTTGTCTTATGAAAACCAGGTGGCCGAATTTAAAAAACATGGGTTAACTGTATCCCTTCTTGATCAAGTGCTAGATAAAAGACAGGATATTTTTATGTACAAAAAGTTAACCTTGCTTTGCCGGGATGTTCCCTTGGGTTTATCTTTGAGGGATATGCGGTTACCCAGATTTGACCTGCCGCCGTTAATTTTTTCGGAGCTTGGTTTTAATTTAGAGCTTCCGAGATGTGATGTGCAGCAGGTGTTATTTTAGGATGTGTATTATGTATTGTAGTAAATGCAAGCACAGTGATACGGAGCTGTGTGAGTATTGCATCCATGGTGTTGATGATCGTGAGGATCATTATGAGCCCAAAACCGAAGAGGACATACTCAGGGAAAAAATAAAAGCTCGCGAGAATTTTCTAGAGCAAAAGGCTGATCTTGTTAGTTATAGCATTAATCTATACTTGCCTCCAGTTTTCCTGGATGCTTACAGGCGTATTGTTAAATGCACAAGTCAGGAACAGAAATATATAAGATTTGCAACTGTTCGAGCTGGCGAATCTTATTTGTTTGCAACAAATTCTTTTATTGCTTGTAGGGTGCATGTCCCCATACCATTGGCTTTACAAAACAAGGATATTGTTTATATCGAGAATGGCAAGGTTGGCGTATCCGAAAAGGTAAAATGGCCGGAGACCATTGATGATGTGTTTTGTTATACCAAATTAGCCAAAACCCCGTTTATATTAAGAAATAGCCGTACGGTTTTCTTAGATGGCAAGATGTTACATTGTGGTGTTTTTACTGCTGAAGAGGGTTTTGAGATTTATTTTAACCAGGAGTATTTTGATCTTGTCTGTGATGTCATTGGCGAGATCAAGCAGATAGGATACACCGAAAGGCATTGTGCTATAGTCCTGGGAAGTGAGGACGGTATAGCAACGATTATGCCTATTCTTAACGTCGAATGATGTATTTGGCCGGGGTAATCCCGGCCCTGTTTTTATTATAGCAGTTGAATGGTGTTCAACAATTTAAAAGGGAGGCAAGTTTATGTCTCATGTAACAAGAACTGAGTCGCCTGTAGCGATAAAAGACAAAGCGGCTCTGGTATCAGCTGCCCAAAAGTTGGGTGCCGAAGTATTGTTTGATGAAGAGGCGCGGGGATGGAGCAGTTTGCGCCATAGGGGTGAAATAGTGTTACGTCATCCCGAGAGTCGGTACGATGTGGCACTGAACAGGGTGGAAGGCGTTTATGAACTAAATGCTGACCTGTTTGGCGGGGGTGTTGAGAAGGTTTATGGTACCAAAGAGCATCCTTATGGTAAATTGGTGGCTCTTTATGGTGCTGAGGTTGCTCGCAAAGTAGCCTTGCTTCGGGGCTATCGTGTTGAGCAGACTATGGATCAGCGGGGTATAGTTACCCAGCGGGTGGTGGTTGGATGACTAGAGAAATTGTAATCAAATATCACCCTGATGGTAACGTAGAAATCGAGGGGCATGGATTTATAGGTAAGGAGTGCTTAAGTGCCTCCAAGCCCTTCGAGGTAGCTTTGGGATTAGATAATATAACCAGGGAGATGAAGCCTGATGAGCCTAAGCGAATTGAACAGCAGAGAGGTAGAAATAAGGTTTCTACCTGACGGTACTGTCAGTTCGTCCTGGTGGACGCCTGAGGTAGCCACTATTGTATGTAAACTCTGTGGCAAGGGCGGGGGTTACGAAAAATTCGGAAAGTCTTCTCCTGGAGACTTGGAGCGTGAGGACGAGTTAGGCCCATGTTATATGTGCCAAACTCGTAATCCTTATTGTGGATAAGGAGGTTACATATGGACTGGTTGACAGAGATCCAGAAGAAGTACAGTGCCGCCATCGCTCACGTGTTCTTGTTGCACTTTAACGTGGGTGATGTCGTGCAGGGCTCCTTGACAGTCAAGGACTGTCTTTTGCAGCTGCCTCTATTCAAGGAGCGTGATATTTTAATACGCTACAACCATTCAGGGGGCATACGGTTTTTCCACGAGTCTCACAAGCATAGGTTTTGTGAGGCGCTGGGGATAGAGATATCATCGTCTGATACCATAGACGATGATATTGCTACCTATATACCCAGGGAGCCTGAAGGTGCCTTGCATGTTATAGAGCGTCTTCTTAAAATGCTCAAGGTTGACGAAGCGGGTAATTTCATAAAGGATCGGTCAGGTAATCCGGTGCCGCTGTCTGGTGTGATTATGGATTATGCTGACATCCTAGTGCCAGACGGTGAAATGTCGTCCATGTCACCGGCTGACAGATATGTATTAAACACCATACTGCGGTGGGCAGACGAGTTGTCTTATCTTGGCCCACCGGTTGTTTTGTTGACAGAGTCGTTGGAGGATGTTCACTCTGCACTAAGGACTGCCTCCAGTCGCATAGAGTCTATCTCAGTGCCTCTTCCCGATGTTGCCAAAAGGGCTAAGTATATAGAGGCGTTAATAGGCAGTATGGATATGCAATTGGACGATCTTGATGTGGAGCGTGCGGCTCGGCTTACAGCCGGTTTGAAACTTATTCATATAGAAGACATATTTCTGCGTTGCGATCTTGAGGATAAGCCTCTTACTGAGGCAGCGATCAAGTATCGCAAGAAGGAAATAGTTTCGTCCGAATATGCCGATTTGCTAGAAATCATCGAGCCTGATGATTTAGGCATAGGCGGCATGGAACATCTTGTGGAGATGCTTGAACTCAATATTGTTGCGCCGATTAAAAGTAACAATTTGGCCCGTGTGCCGATGGGGATACTTTTTGCTGGCCCTCCTGGGACAGGTAAGACATTATTTGCAAAACATCTTGCCAGGGCGACTGGTTTTAACTGTGTTGCCTTAAATATGTCCCGGATAACCGACAAGTGGGTGGGTTCCAGCGAAAGGAATCTAAGCCGTGCCTTTGAGTGTTTTGAGGCATTGGCTCCGACTATTGTACTAATTGACGAGATAGATCAGATGGGTCTGTCTCGTGAAGGTGGGGGTGACAGTGGTGTAGGTAACCGGCAGTTCAAGATGCTTTTGGAGTACATGTCGGATACATCGCACCGTGGCAAAATCATATTTGTTGGTCTTACCAACCGGCCTGATTTGATGGATCCTGCTTTAAAACGTCCAGGTCGTTTTGATCGTATTGTGCCGGTGTTGCCTCCCGAGTTGGAGCAGCGTATCGGTATTTTTGAGGTTCTATTCAAAAGATACGGGATCAAGCACGATATCGAAGATTTTGCACCGGTTGCTAGATCAACCGAAAGCTACACCGGTGCAGATATAGAGGCGGTAGTTTTGAGATCCTATGAGGTGGCGCAAAACGGTGGTTCTGAGAATGTCACCTTGAAGGATTTGGAGCATGTTATCTCCATGTATCGTTTAAATAAAGCCAGTCAGGATGATTATATCAGGTTGGCTTTGCGGGACTGCAAGTTTACAGATGACTTGCCACCGCGATACCGGGAGATGACAGTTACCGATGAAGATCTTCGGGGCACACCACGGCGTCGCCGTGAGTAAAGGTAAAGGAGGATGACCATGGATTTTGCGAAACTCTCAGAGGTGCTAGGCCGCACCTTAGGAGATGGGGTTCAGGAAGAGTCAGAGCGGAGGTGTTCTGAGGTAGCTTCGGAGCTTGGGTTGGACCCGTCAGAGATAAGCGCTGGTTTGATGGGTTTGGCTCACAATATGGCTGATAAGGGGGTTATTGTTGATCTTAGTATCAGCCAGTGTCGTTTTGAGCAGGGGTTGACCCCCGAAGATGTGGGTATCGCTGTGGATGGTGAGGTACCGGATGATTTTAAGGATTATCTGGAAACTCTTTATCTTGGTAAGAGGACTTTGGTGACTAGAAAGTATCAAGGTCTACTGAAGGATCTTGCCAATTTGGAGCAGCGGGCTCGCAATATTTTGGCAAGAAAGAGCTTCCCCATCAGGTTAGGTTTTGGCAGGAATGTGTTGCGTTTCGTTCCTTTAGGTTCATATCACGAATTAAGGGATGAGCTCAACATTATTGCTGCTGATTTTGAGAGTAAGATTGAAGATCTTGCTTCTCGGTTGCCTGAAATTCGTCATGAGACTCGGGTGGTGTTGGGTTCTGCGGCGCATGAGGTTTACCGCATGCTCCGGCAGAGTTCGAACATTGGGGATGTCAGACCTTCTGAGTTTCGTGAGAAGTTTGTATTGACGGCAATGAATGCATTCCCGACGGAGGATGCTGTCAGGGCCGCATCCTTCAACGTTCGGACTATGTTGGTGCCTTTTTCGGTGCCGGCAACGTCCAGTGTTGATATGGACATTCTTGATGATATTAAGAGGTCTATTGTTGATGAAGGAAATGCGTTTGTGCAAAGTGTTATTGGGCATCTTCACGGGACGGTTTACGATGTGGTGGTGTCTGCGTCTGCGTGTTTGAAAAAGCATGGCACGTTGCTTGGCCCTAACGTGAGGGCGCTTCGGGAGTCTTTCAGCGCTTTCGATGCGTTAAATCATGTTGTAGGCGACAAGGCGTTAGCGGAGCAATTGGCTGTTTTGCAAACTTATGTTGATGATGCTGGTGCCCGTGATATGGGCAACATTGCCTTGCATCTCAACAAGCTTCGTGAGCAAACATCGGAAGTTTTGTCCACTCTGGGGCAAGCACCTCGCATGAAGCGTGGCGAGGATAGTGAGCCTTTGAATGTGGAGGCCTTTGAGGATAGTCAGAGGGGTAGGCGAGTCAGGGCCGATGATATGGAGATATTCCCCAAGGCAAGAGTAGATGTTTGTCGGAAGCGGCGCAGTGGGCTGTCTTTTGACGGGCAGATGCAGATAGTTTGAAAATGCCGGGTTTATCCCGGCATCATTGTATTTATTTTAAACTCTGTAAGAGGTTGTATATTGGGTGTATTTACACTTTTTAAAGAAGGGGAGGGGGTGAGTTTTGGTATGTGATCTGACATGGGTTCAATTGAGTTACTACTTGCGAAAGGGTGAAGTGGTAGCTTTTACTGATCCCGTGTTTAATTTAGCGCGTGAGGAAAATGGTGTTGTGGCGTTGTATGTTTATCCTTTTTGGCCCTTACCCTTTCTGGGTGAACGTGTATTTTATCGCACAGAAAGAAGTTATGAGTGGCTAAAAAGTCGGTATAATTTGATGCGTCGTTCAGTTGTATGTAAGGGGGTGCGCTTAGCACCTGCTCCACGTACGCAGGGAGTGTGGCGAATTATAGCGCAGATTTATTCAAGATTTAAAAAGGAGTGATGTTGTGAATTTTAATATTCCCAAGAAAGATATTTTGGAGACCCTTACGGTTGCCGGTAAGGTGTTACCCAAGAACGGTGCTGTTCCCGAGCTTGAAAATATAAATTTAGAATTGACGGGGAGTCAGCTGGTAGCCAAGGCTACCAATTTGGAAGTTGAGGTAATTTCAAAAAGAGACTTTGATACTACTGCCGCGTTGAGTGTATTGCTGCCGCCTAACTTTATGGCTGTAGTAAACAGTTTGCCTTCGTCTGATGTTAGTTTTGAGTTCAAGATGAATGGCGAGAATAGTAAGGTATTGATTACGGGCGGTGCGGCCAAATTTACGCTCGGTGTAGGTAATGCTGATAGCTATCCTCAGGTTGAAGAGCTTTCTCCTGAAGGGAAGGTGTTGACTTTTACGGAGAAAGAGCTGCGGGAAATTGTCGGACAGGCTGTAGTATGTGTGTCTGCAGACGAATCAAGGCCGGTGTTTCAGGCTGTGGCTTTTGATTTTGGCCAGGATAAGTTTGAAGTGCTTGCTTCTGATACTTATCGTCTTTCTCGCAGGATAGAGGAGTTGCCTTATGGTGATAGGGACATTGCTCTGGTGCCTGGGAAGTCGCTTGAAGAGCTAATTCGCCTCCTTGGGAACGGCGAAAGCTCGGTGAGCATGTTTTATCAGAATAACCGTGTTGTATTTAAGGGCGAAAAGTTTTATTTTGCCGCACGGGTTATTACCGAAAAATTTCCCGATATATCTGGGGTAATTCCTGGTGAGCATAAGACGCAGGCTATATTGCCTGTGAAAGAGCTTACCGAGGCTGTTAAGCGTGTAGCTTTGATATCGGAAGGCAAAAATCGTGCTATAAAGCTTACGCTAGATAAGGATGGTTTGCATCTATTTGCAGAGTCGCAGATGGGTGAAGCCAACGAAAGGTTGGAATTTAAGCAAAAAGAAGGCGAAGATGTGGAGTTGCACATAAACGCCAGATTTTTGCTTGATGCTGTGAGCGTGGCTGCTGGTGAGAACGTACGTCTTTGTTTGAACGGTTCTGCTGGCCCAGTTGTGATTTACAATGCTGAGGACAACAACTGGCTATGCCTTATATTGCCGGTTAAGATGAACTAGTATTTGCCGGGGCTGCTGCCCCGGTTCCAGTGACAGTAATTATACTTTATTTAATTATAAAGGACTTATTGTTTTGGCGCATATTGCGCTATTTTAATTTTAGGGGGGTTAATTTTTGCGCAAGAAGATTGTTTATCTTGCCATATCGTGTTTGATTGTTTTCTTAGGGCTGAAGTTACAGGTTATGTCTGAGATCAATTATTGCAGGGTAAATAATGAGATTTTCAATGATTTGGAGCTTGCTGTTTCAAGGCTGAAGCGGCAAGGTGATATGTTGGAATTTCAAATGCAGAATACGGAAAACCTGTGCAAGTTGGCAATGGGGCATGGATCTGTTTGTTCGCGGGCTCATTTTTCTCCCGAGATGTATGACTATGCTTGGGTGAAGCTGGATGGTGTGAGTATTGAGGGGTTGGGGGAGGCCATATGTTCTGCGGAAAGAGACTATGGTGTGAACGGGTTATTCTTGGCTGCCGTGGCTTATCATGAAAGTGAGCGTGGTTGTTCATGGATGGCCAAAAATAAAAATAATCTTTTTGGTCTTAACGCTATAGATGGTGCAGAGCATCTATCTTTTACTTTTGATAAGCCAGAAGAGAGCATTGAGTACGTAGCCAGGCTGCTCAGTCGTGATTACCTGGATCGTCGGGGGCGTTACTATAATGGTAAAACTCCGGCGGCTATTGGGAAAAAATATGCCTCCGATCCTTTATGGTCGGAGAAGGTTTGCAGAATAATGCAAATGATACTTGTTTGCATGTTAAGTGGAGGTGATGAGCTTAAAAAGAATTGATAAAATTAAAAGATCCCTCGTGCCTCATGTAGGGAAAAGACTGAAGATTAAATGGCAGCGTGGATATAGGAGGGACTCTATTGTTACCTATGATGCTATGCTTCTGTCCTTATCGAGGCACATTTTTATTTTAGAGGTTATTCATCCCAAACATCGGGAGAGAGTGTCGTTTAGTTATGCCGATCTTCTTTCTCCTCGTGTTGGGGGAGTGGAATTGATACTCAAGGAGGCGGGCTGATGATTATACGTAAGTACAGACTTGAGAAGCCGATAATGACTTCGAGGGTGATGGTCCCCGATGGAGAAACAATATCGGTTGTTTATGAAAGCGGTGCTGTTTATTTGCAAGCATCGTTATGTTTTGTGCTTGTGCACATGGATGAGAAAAGTGCTGTAGTAATGGAACGCAAGGACGAGTTAGTTGAAATAGATAGTGCTCACGTTGATGAACTATTTGTTGCCATGGGTTTGAAAATAATGTCGCAATCATCCCTGCTTCGTTTTTTGGTAAGTAACTCGATGATAAAGAAGATGAAATTTAAAGGCCTTGTTGTGGAAAAGTTTGTTGATATGGTGGGTCATATCAAAAGCCTACCGATAGGTATATTTGAAGTTGTTGGCAAGGATGGGGATTTGTTGATTGTGAGGGCTCTTGGTTCTTCGGAGCCCTTGGTTGAACTTTTGATGGAGCGGGAGTGATCCCGCTCCATCAAGCTATGGGGGAGGTGTTTGATGTTACTGTTAAAAAGTTTTTAGATACAGTTACTAAAAACTTGATGTTTTTATCAAGGAGTTTAATTTACGGATTATATTTTTCCGAAGCGGCAGATGAGGCATTTGTAAACAAGTATCATTGTCATTATTGTTCTCGGGTATCGCCCGTAATGGTTAAAAAATACACCAGGGCTTATTGTGTTAGATATATCGAAGATGTTCGTGGGCAGCTATTTATGCGTTCCAAGAATATAGTTGTGGATTTTGCTCATGGTTATTGCAAGGTTTGTGGCCATGATATAGCGCAGCCCATGTTTGATGTAAGGAATTGCGAATCTTTTTGTCGTGCGGTTGAGTATTTGCGTCGCAACAAAAAGATAAAAGCGATCAAAGTATATGAATCGGGGGTGCCATGTTGAAAATAAGCAAATCTGCTCATCAGGTCTACAAGAAACGTTATCTTCTTAAAGATGAGCAGGGCAACTTGATTGAAACGCCGAGTGGGTTGCTACGCAGGGTGGCAAAAACGATAAGTAGTGTAGATTCCAAAGATATGGAGGGTGATTTTTACAGAATAATGTCGGAGTTGTTATTTTTGCCCAACACGCCGACATTAATGAACGCTGGTCGTGAAGGAGGTCAGCTAAGCGCCTGTTTTGTGCTACCTGTTGAAGACAGTATGGAGGGTATTTTTGATGCTTTGAAGTATATGGCTTTAGTGCAGAAGAGCGGTGGCGGGACTGGTTTTTCGTTTAGTCGTTTACGTCCAGGTGGAGATCTTGTGCGTTCTACCATGGGTGTAGCCAGTGGCCCGGTATCGTTTTTGAAAATATTTGATGCTGCCACTGAGGCTGTACGTCAAGGTGGTGCCAGGATGGGTGCCAATATGGGTTCTTTGCACTGTACTCATCCTGACATTATGGAATTTATCAATTGCAAGAACAGTGAGGGTGAAATAAGTAATTTTAACCTTTCTGTTCTAGCGACGGATAAATTTATGCGTAAGGTTGTGGATAAGGACGGTGCAAGCTATGAGCTGATCAATCCTCGTGACGGAACGTCACCGGGGAGCATATTGGCCAAAGACATATTTGATGCTGTTGCCAAGTCAGCTTGGGGCCAGGGTGATCCCGGCCTTTTATTTATTGATCGCATGAACGAAGATAATCCCACACCTCATCTGGGGGAGTATGAAACCAGCAATCCTTGCGGTGAGCAGGTCTTGCTTCCTTTTGAGGCATGTTGTTTAGGTTCGATCAATCTAGGCAAATTTGTCAAGAACGGTGATATTGATTACGAATTACTAGGAAATGTTGTGAGTATCGCCGTAAGATTTCTTGATAACGTAGTTGATGCAACAAGTTATCCGCTGAAGCAAATTGCCGAGATGCACCAGGGTAATCGCAAGATAGGTCTTGGTGTAATGGGCTGGCATGACATGTTGGTTCATCTTGGAGTTCCCTATGACAGCGAGAAAGCCTTGCGGGTAGCAGGGGATGTTATGGGATTTATAAACAGGAAGGCAAAAAAAGCCTCTGTTTTTCTAGCCAAGGAGCGCGGTGTGTATCCCAACTTTAAGAACAGTGTTCACGATACCGGGAAGCCCGAAGACAGGGTACGTAATGCTACCTGTACTACCATTGCTCCGACTGGCTCTATTTCGATTTTGGCCAATGCCAGCAGTGGTATTGAGCCGTATTTCAGTTTAGCTCTTACCAGGAAGGGTGCCTTGGATGGTACGGATTTATTTGAGGTAAACCCTTTGTTTTTGAATATAGCAAAGTCGGAAGGTTTTTATACAGAAACGTTAGCAAATGAGTTGGCTGCTGGTTCCATGCCGGATGGTGTGCCTGAGGGTGTGCGCCGTCTTTTTAAGACTGCTACCGAGATTGCTCCTGTGTGGCACGTTCGGCATCAGGCTGTTTTTCAAAAACATACCGACAATGCAGTAAGCAAGACAGTTAATATGCCCAATGATGCTACTGTTGAGGATGTGCGTGAAGTTTTTATAGAGGCCTGGCGGTTGGGCTGTAAGGGCATAACTGTTTACCGGGATGGTTCCCGTCAGAGGCAATTTCTTTCCAAGGGCCAGCTGAGACCGACGGAGCGGCCCCGGTTGCTTGATGGCCGGACTGCCAGCATACGGACGGCTTTGGGCAATCTTTTTGTTACCGTTAACAATGTTAACGGTAAACCGTTTGAGCTTTTTGCCCAGATAGGCAAAGCCGGCAGCGATGTAGTGGCTTTTACCGAAGCCATTGCTCGTTTGGTTTCGTTAGCTCTGCGTTGTGATGTAGGGGTTGATGAAATTATTGGCCAGCTTCAAGGTATTGGCGGTGCTCGTTCCATAGGTTTTGGTGCGAGCCGTGTGCTTAGTGTGCCCGATGCTATAGGGCATATTTTGCGAGAAATATCGGAATCCAGGGTATCTGCTTATGAGCCTGAGTTGTGCCCTGATTGTGGCAGTGCCTCTCTTGTGATGTCGGAGGGGTGTGTCAAGTGTGAGGCTTGTGGTTACAGCCAGTGTTAGCCGTTTATTCGGCTAACCAGTTTATTGAATTGCAGCTTAATCATTTTGAGCGTTATTATTTTCATTTTGCAATATCAAAAAGGGGTGGCATTGGTTGGATAAATTTTATGTCTTGAAAAATGGGATAGGTTATCTGATCAAAAGGGTAGGTCGTAGTTATGCCACGGGGTGTTATTTTTCAGCAACGGCGATAGATCCGAGGGTGATGAGATTTGACACGTTGGATTTAGCGCAGGAATTTATAGAGAGGCACAATTTGGGTGAATTTATTATTGTGGAGGTGTATGTGGATGTTGCTGTTAATTTAGCAAGAAACATTTTTGGCAGTTAGTGTGTTGTTTCAGATTTCAGTCGTAGGGTTGCTGTATCGCTGTAACTCGTATTTTGTGATAGGTGATAGTGAGTTTCATCAGTAGGGGTTATTGCACCGTGCGTTGTAACTCTGGTGTTACGCAGGTAGTGATAGTTATTGAGGTAGTTTCAGTCACAGGGTTGCTGCACCGTGCGTTGTAACTTTTTTTGCAGCATGTCTCGGCACAGTGATAGTTTGTGTTTCAGTCACAGGGTTGCTGCACCGTGCGTTGTAACGTTTGTCCCCCACCCACCCACGTCTAGTACTAGTACGTTTCAGTCACAGGGTTGCTGCACCGTGCGTTGTAACGTTTAGTTTTCTGCGTGAAAGCTTATCTTTTGCTTCAGTTTCAGTCACAGGGTTGCTGCACCGTGCGTTGTAACTGAGTTGAGAAACCCCGGATCTGTGGGGTTTTTTGATATTTTCGCACGGTATTTTTCCGAAGATTGTTTTTTGGAAAAAGAAAGCCTGGCTGTCATTATTGATAGGAATTGTTGTATTTATTTACAGCGGTTCGACAAGAGACCACACGACCCGAGTGAGGGTAAAGGCTACAAATAAGGTTAGGTTTATTATCCGACCCTGTTGTGTTGCGCCAGCTTCAGGCCCTCGAATCCGTTGTTGATAGAGATTGCTATGCATGCATGCAGCGCTTGTATTTGCGATTGAAGGGATGACGGGAATAGCCGGTTTGTAGCTCGTGGAGGCGTGGGTCACGTGTATATACATGTGATCGTGATACCTGCTTAGGCAGAGAAGATCGATCTTTTGCTAAAGAGATCGATAAGGGGGTAACCTCAATTTTAACGTATGTTTTAAATGCTGATAATTCTCCGTTGATGCCTTGTCATCCTGCTCGCGCAAGAGAGCTGGTGCGAAAAGGCAGGGCATATTGGGTGAAGAGGGATACTGTAAAGCTTAAAACGTTTTTACAAAATGCTGTATGTCAGCATACCGTTTTAGGCATTGATGCCGGTGCTATCCACATAGGTCTTGCGGTTGTCGCTAAACGGGAAAAGCGTAAGCCGAAAGTGCTCTTTAGGGCACAGGTGGATGCTCGTCCAATGAGCGAAATAAAGTCTGTTATGGATAAACGTCGTTCTTTGCGTCGGAACAGGCGTAGCCGGAAGGGGTATCGCCAGCCATGGTATTCCCCTACCCGTCGTGTTGGTCTAACGGCCAAGCTTTTTAAAAAATCAGGTGAATTTTTGTGCAAAATACCTTTGGCTGAGGGAAAAAGGTTGTTAAAGCCTGACAAGGGTGGAAATCGTCAAGCAAAAAGACTTGGCGGGAATAAATATCAATTGTCGACCATGAAAGAAATTAAGGCTCCTAAAAGAGAAAAAGAGCCTGGCAAGAACGATATAGTAGTGTATCGTTTTGACGGAAGGCCGCTGACATGGTTTAGTCCCAAAAGCAGAAAGTTTGTAAAACAGCTTTGTAAGTGCTTAAGGGGATATGGTAAAGTTCGTCGTCTTCCGGTAGCTGATGTGAAGAAAGAAGGAGACAAGGTGAAGTCGATATGGCTTAAATCCAGGAGGGCGGAAAGGCTTATTCCCAAAAACATTTTGCCTGAAGTGGTACCGCCTTTTCGCAAAATGGGACAGAAGCGTAAGCCTTCTGGGTGGCTGGCTCCTTCGGCAAATGCATTAGTGAATGCATATTTCAATGGTATCAAAAGGGTGGGCTCTTATGTACCTATTGCTTCTGTTAGATTTGAGGATGTGGCATTTGATACCCGGAAACTTGAAGACTGTTTAGACGGAAAAGGAGATTGTAGTACTGTTAATTATGCACGCCAAAACCGTAAAGATTTTGTTTTGGCCAGGGATGGTTGGAAATGTGTTTACTGTGGGAGAAAAAGCAACTTTTCTAAAAAGGGACTTAGATTAACTCAAGATCATGTTGTTCCTAAGAGTAAGAACGGTTCCAATGCCATTGGCAACCTTGTTGCTTGCTGTGAGAAATGCAATAGCGATAAAGGTAGCTTGGATCTGGATGATTACCTGAAAAAACGGGAGCAGCAAGGAGATAAACCAAGTGATACTAAAAGAATTAAAAGGTATGTAGTCGGATTGTCCCAGAAAAGCGAGTCATTTCGTTCCAAGGCTCACGTGGGGCAAGTGAAAACCAAGGTGCTCAGGTTGTTAAGAGAGCGCTTTGAGGATGTTAGTATTACTAAAGGGTATGTCACAAAAAAGGATCGTGACTGGATGGGGCTTACCAAAAGTCACGATTGTGATGCTGTGGCGATTGCGGCTTATGGGGAAAGGGTTGGTTTTATGCCGCCTTTACGTACTTATCATGTGCGTAGGTATACCTGGGAGGGTTCTAGAAGGCGGCAGTATAGTGCAAACCCTATGAAGAAGTATTCATCGAAATGCGTGCTTATTGCCAAGGGTACACCGCGTGAACGGTGGGTGCAGCCAAACAGTTACAATCCGTACGCAGACACAAAAGTGGGTAGAGTATATTCGCGGGATGTGGTGTTGGCGGTTGGTGGAAATAAGGGAACAGAACCTGTTTTGGGATATATAAGGGGTATTTGCAAAGATGGAGCTCTGTTTATATCTCGTTTGCCTACTGGAGGCAAGAAGAAGGAAAGGTCAAAACGGCAAGCAAAATATGTTAAAAAGATTATATCCCGTTGCAGGGGGCTTATGGAGGTTTTGTAAAATTGCCGGGATAAACCCGGCAATCAGTTTGTTTTATTCCAACCTTTATTTTTAAGGTGATTCGGTATCCTTGTTAAATAATAAGGGGGTGTAATAAATGAATCTGGCTTGTGTGATAAGCCAAGGGTTTAAAGTAAGGATCGTGATGGATGAGTTTGATTATGATCCTAGGGGTGATGATAATCTGGGCACGATGGTTTGCTCTCATCGAAGATATCGTTTGGGTGATGAGCAGGCCTGGAATGTCGAAGGGTATTCCAGCTGGGATCAGTGGTTGGATGGAGAAATCCTGAAAACCTATGGTGAGGGCAATGTCATATATTTACCTTTGTATCTATATGATCACAGTGGGCTTCGGATGAATACAGTAGGTTTTAGTTGTCCGTGGGATTCTGGACAGGTGGGGTGGATATATGTAACCAGGGAGAGGGCAGCAAAAGAGACTGGTTGTGCAAAAAGGGCCAGAGAAATACTTCAGGATGAGGTAGCAACGTATGATCGCTATCTTTCTGGATGTAGTAGTTATGGCTACATTGTTGAGGATATGGATAACAATGTAGTTGAGTCTTGCGGCGGTTTTATGTCCGTAGATGAAATAAAAGATCACCATAGTAAGTATAGTGATCTTTTGAAACATTGTATAAGTATTTGCGATTCATAGCAAGAGTATGGTTTTGTCCATGCTTTGTATTTAATTAAATCGGCGTAAAGCCGGTTATTTTTTATGAATTAAATAAAAAGGGGATGAAGCAATGTTGTACTGTGTTGTGTCGAAGAAAGAGTTGCGGTTGAGTGGAGCCTTGTTTGCTGGTAGCTACAAGGGTGTCCCTGTGGCTATTGTAGCAAATGGAGCTGAAGTTGAGGGGGCCATAGTTAAACCCCTCACAAGGAATCCTGAAAAGTTTTTTAGGGATCTGAAAGAGTTTTCACCACCTTTCAGCTGGCGAAAAAACAAGGGAGCCATTGAGTTGGCTGTTTTACCCGAAGATCGCGGCTGGTGGGTGGGAACAAAGGGCCGTCGTGTGCAGGCACTGGAAGCGCACTTGAGAAAGCCCATTCGTATTGAGAATGGACAGATAGCCATAAATAGTGCTATCAATGGCATAGGATTTAAAATGAAAGGAGTCCCCGTTTTTGAGGAAGGCGAACTCTTGCGTCGCGCTATGATTTGTAGGTGGCGTCAAGATGCTGTAACTCATGGCTATATTGCGCCGTGGGAAATGGTGTCGTGAAGTTTTCGTTAGGACGACTGGTTGCTACCCCCGGTGTGGCAACCAGGGTTCCCCGCAAAGAAATACATGATGCTTTGCGGCGTCATGGGTGTAGTGATTGGGGGGAGTTGTGCGAGGATGACATTGAAAGCAATAACTATGCCTTGGAGCATGGTTATCGGCTTCTCTCTTCGTACAAAAGCGCCGATGGGGTGAGGTTTTGGATTATCACGGAAGCAGATCGTTCCGTTACTACGGTTTTGCTTCCTGAGGAATATTAAAAGACGGCGGTGGCGATCTTGGGTTGCTACCGCCGTCTTTAAACTATAAGGGGGATTATTTTATTATGAAGTTTGAAAAAGGGTGTGGGACTGTGATGATCACGGAGCCTACTACAATAAGCGATGTGTTGAATACGCTGTCTTATGGTAACCGTGTGCTTATATTGTACTTTGTTGGTCTGATGGCTGGGGTAGGCATGTTTGAAGATGGCGGTTTGTTTTCAACAGGAATACCTTATGAGGCTGGCGAAGATATAATATTTAAGCATATCAAGCATCGTTGCCAAAAGACTCGCTTGAGATCAAGTTATTGCACTTTTATAAGTGGTGAGGAGTTAGATACTGCCAAGGATCCGGCCATGCTGATGCGGATTCTGAGGCTGAATTTATGGGATGCTTATTGTTCTTACAGCCACATTCCTTCCGTGGCCGAAAAGATAAAGGAGCTCCACCGTTTGTTTGGCGGGGCGCTCGAAGATGGGCATATTCCCAAAGAGGCTTACGAGTTGGATTTTGGGAAAGTGGAACGCAATAAACTTTTATTTACCACTCTTGGCGATGCTTATGATCAGGTTTTGCAGAGAACCAGCTATGGCCAGAGAATGGAAAAGGCTATAGATGATGGATATATTTTGTCATGGTCTAACGGTGCCGCGAAGTGGATTGTGTGCACCTCTATGATATTTAAGGGTGAAGAGGTGCACTTGGATGCCAACGAAATGTTACTTGTTGGCTCTATAGATTATTTAAGGGATGTTGCAAAAAAGCTTCCTGATTTACCCCTTTATGCTAATTCGCTAGAGGGGAAAATGCGCGGGGAGTCTTGAAGGTAGGTTGCATGGTTTTATACCATGCAACACAATTATTTATTTAAAGCTGTTTTATAATAGTTGTTTTAAGTTGTTCGATATGTATTGGATGAGTTTTTAGAAGGGATGTGTGAAAGTTGACGATGCGAATAGAGCGCAAGGAAGATATCCTATTCACCGAAGTTGTTAGATGTTACGACTTTGCCAATTCCCCGGCCACGGAAAACTGTGAATCGGAAGAGTTAAAAGAGCTGCTGGCTGGGCTGGAGCACCGTAAGTTTTTTGATGAGGAAGAGGCGTGGTTGCTGTCCGAATTGGGCTACGATAGCGAGATCGGTTTGCATCGGTTGCCGCTTGTGACGCTAAAGTGCATCAAATGCGGCGATACTATTACCTGCCGGGTCCCGTGTCGGGTTTATAGGCAACAGTTTGCTGACCGGACATGTGGCGGGTGCTATCATGAGTATTACCTGGAACCGGAGGGGAAGTAAAAAGCAAGATTGTGGTTTGCCATGTTGGATTGATAAAATGATGAAAGGGTGAGGTTTTGTGAATACAATGGATGTTAGAACAGAAGAGTATTTGAAAGTAGTAAAAAGCAATATGAATTATATTGGTTCCAATTGCGGGTGGGATGGAATTCATGAGATATTGAAGAAGTCTGGTGTTTGTACTGAGGTGAGACTTGAAGTAGAGTATGATGATATGGCGATATACTCCTATGAGTTGAAGGGTAAGCAAAGGTTTTGTGTTGAAGTTGGCTACAGAATTGATATTGATGATTACCAAATAGAGACGCATGTATTTACTGAGTATCCTTCTGCTAAAAGCATAAGTGTTGCAAGAATGATAAGCGATTTGGAGTTTATGTTTAAGGTAGGAAGGTTGAGTCCGGTTTTTACGTGCTGGGAATGTGGGCGGGAGTGCCATTGGCTTGATATTCCGGGCACCTTGAAGAAAAGGGTTGATAATTTGAAGGATGGTTACTGTGGCTGTTAGATAAAGTGTGCCGGGCTTGTCTCGGTACACCAAGATTGTTTTATGTTATAGCCTGATGATTATCAGGTTTTTTTATTATGCAAATATAATTGTTTGTTTGCGATCAATTGCGGGGATTTGGAAAGTTGAGGATTTATTCTGTGTTAAGGTTTGTTGTAACAAGAAAGGAGTTATTGTAAATATGGGAGGTTGGTTTCATGGTAAAAGCAATTTCTAACGGTACATCACACTCCTTAATGTTAACCAGTGGTGGCTTTGTTTATGCCTGGGGTTTGAATGGTTTTGGTCAGCTTGGTGATGGTACTACAAGGTACAGTGCGAGGCCAGTAAAAGTTAAGAGTTTGTATAGTACAACAATTGCTAGCAATGCGATAAGTGATTTGTTAACAGTATCGAATGTGAATGAGTGTAAGATACTCAAATAAAATTGTTTGAATATGTTACAACGATTGAAATGGTTCAATGAAGGATGTTTTTCCCATAAGGATATCGGTAGCAGCATTTTATCTTGCTCATGAGTTGCCTTACAAGTGCAAGTATGTAATTTGTTTGCAAGAAACTATTCACGAGGCCCATTGTTTTAGTGGTGGAATGAATAGTTTTTTATTTTTAGTGATTTTATGAATATTTTAAGAGTCGGGACATTATCTGTTGAAGAAGAGGCTGTTTTGTTGTTAGTTTTCTTGCAGGATGAGAAAAAAACGATTTATGGAAATCACATTCTCAGTTTTTGGTTTTTGTGAAATTTAAATAAATATAACAACAGGTAAGTAGCAGGTGTCTATGGTTAATGGGTGCCTGCTACTTATTTAATAATGCAAATTAGTGGGAAGGGAGGGGGATGTGTTGAAGGTTAGATTGGTATTTGCTGAATCGAGCCAGCAGGACAACGATTATGAACGTTTACTTCTGATGCTTGCAGAATATATGCCTGATGTAAGAAATCTTAACAAAATGATGGCTGAAGGAAATAACCAGTGCATACGCGAAGATATATACGAAGATATAATGGATGAAGTGGTATAAATACTTGTTAGTAAGGATGCATGTATGTTGGAAAATATAGCCTTGTACGCACGGGTATCTACAGAAGAGCAAGCGCAAAAACATAGTATAGATGCGCAGTTAGATCATCTAAGGACTTATGCTAATAGCAATGGATATAAAATATCTAAAGAATATGTTGATCCTGGATATTCCGGGATGATGATACAAAGGCCAGCATATCGGGCTCTTATTGAAGACGCCATTAAGGGGAAATTTACAAAAATTATTGTTTACAAGCTTGATCGTTTGTTTAGAAGCACGAGGCATTTGTTAAACCTGGTTCATGAATTAGAGGATTATGGGGTATCTGTATGCTCAGCCACCGAACCATTTGATACGGGAACTCCTGTTGGGCGTTTTACGATGCAATTATTTGCTAGTGTTGCTGAATTGGAACGCAATATGTTCATTCAAAGATCCGAAATGGGTAGATTGAAACGTTTAAAGAAGGGGTTTGTGTGGGGAAGTCACCCACCGTACGGTTATAACTATAATCGTAGCGAAGGCAAGCTGGAGATAAATAAGCGTGAAGCAAAAGTAGTTAGGCGAATTTTTGACTTATATTGTAGGGTGGATATGTCTGCTTCAAAAGTAGCTAATAAACTAAATAGACTAGGTGATAAAACTAGGAAGGGTAAAGAATGGAGACCCGATGGTATATCAACAATATTGCGAAGGCATGCTTATATGGGAAAACATGCTTACAATAAGATGACAAAGGATCCAAAAGTATTCAAAAGTGAACAAGAGTGGATTTGGGTTAAAGTTCCCGCGATTGTGTCTAAAAACACATTTACCAAAGTACAGCAGTTGATAGATGAGCGCCGTTCACGACCGCTAGGTAGTAAATTCAAATATTTATTAAATGGTAAGTTGTTTTGTGGGTATTGCGGGAATCCAATGCGTGGTGTTAGGTATCAATGCCCCAAAAGGCTAAAATCAGTAAAAAGATATTACCAATATATTTATTATACGTGTGGTAGCAAATACAAAAAGAGTGAATCGCTTTCTCTTACTTGTCGCATGAAGCAAGTTTCTGTTGAGCGTCTTGATGCAGTTGTATGGACCCAAATAAGCGATATACTTGCAAGTCCGGAAATCTTATTGGATGCGATTAGGAAACAAAAATCTCAACAAGATGATAGTAGTATTGACAAGCAGATATCAGCTCTTTCATGTAAAATCAAGGATGTTGATAGTAAAAGACAGGCTGTTATTACACTATATCGCGAACGAATAATTCAAAAGATAGATTTAAAAAGGCAACTTGAGAATATGGAAATAATTAAAGAGGGGCTGGTAGAAGATAAAGCAAAGCTAGAGTTGTTGGTGGAATCGCGAGAGCGTGACGAAATGACCATAACTAGTTTTGGTGAATTGTGTAGCACAATGAAAGATAGGATTGGAAGTTTGGAATTTGCCAAAAGGAGAGAAATAATAGATCTAATTGTAAATAAAATAGTTGTTCAGGCAGATGGTGTCGTGGAAATTCACTTTGCTCTTCCGGCTAACATTGGTAAAGCTTTGGGGCCAGTGAAAGCTGCGGTAGCAACTATTGAAACAGTATTTACCAAAAAGAAAGAACAAGAGAAGCATCTCCATAAAAAAAGCAAGGGTGGAATGTTTGAACGTAGCGGCGGATTTACGAGTGAAATGTACGAAATGATAATAAAAAATGCCAGGCGCTATAAGGTGACTTCTGCTGAGATGATTCGTCGGATGGTATCTTTTGTGGCACAACACGACCTAGTTAGGATGGATGAGTACAGGAGAAGTGTTATGGAGAAAGCAGATTTGAATAAGGGTTTTACAGATAAGCGTAAGAGTATTCATTTTACATTAGAGCAAGTGGAGTTTCTTGAAAATATGGTTACATTGTTAAATGTGCCCATGACGGAAGCGATCCGGATTTGTGTAAGAAAATATTGTGAAGTTGATCGTGCTGATGAGAGTAGCATGTAGTCTATTTTAACCATAGGGAGCAGGCA
>JGI24708J26588_10000502_pt1 | contig 31864 bp, 30 predicted proteins | sample BioPla1DNA2_FD_26588 | JGI IMG/M metagenome (IMG submission 26588) | reverse complement strand
TTGTTTATTACTTTTTCTCCGTCGGTGAGCAAAGTTAAGGGGTGGTCTAGGGCGCAGCAAGCAAGGGAACGTGAAAGTCGATCGGATGCCGAAATTCGTCAAATTGTATGAGGGCCAGTCCCTAGGGAGGGGGATTTTCATGTTTACGGTAAAGAGCATTGCTGTTAAGATTTCTATTTACATAGCCATATTGGTGCTGATCATTTGCGGTGTGTTGGGTTTTTCTGCGTATCGAGACGGGGCCGAGGCGGTTAAGTCTGAAGTTCGAGAGGCGCTCCAGCTCATGGCCGAAGAGGGGAGCCGCTATTTAGAAAGCCGGTTTNAGCTGCAACTGGCTGTACTGGAAACCGTGGCACAGCGTCCTGNAATTCGCAGTATGAACTGGCAGGAGCAGCTGCCTGCTATTCGGGCTGAAGAAGCCCGTTTATCTCAGTTCCTTGCCTTGGCTGCTGTTGACAAAAATGGGGTTGCCCATTACACCGATGGGTCCACGACAAACCTGGCAGATCGCGCCTATNTTATCGAGGCCCTGGCCGGCAATGCGGTTGTCTCAGATTTGATTGTCAGCAGGGTTAACAATTCCTTAGTGTTGATGTATGCGGTCCCTATTAAGGAAAACGGCCAGGTTGTAGGTGCACTGATTGCCAGGGGAGACGGCATGATGCTCAATGAGATCATCGCTCCCCTGGGATTTGGCGACAATGGCTGGGCTTATATTATCAATGAGGAAGGGACTATCTATGCCTATCCTGATCCGGAAGTAGTGCTGGATCAAGTCAGCGTCTTTGACCCGTCATCGCCGTATATTAATGCCGGCCGGGCGATTCAGGAGGCTTCAGCCGCCGGGGATGACATTATAGTTGCCGCCTATGAACTTGACGATGGTCAAACCAGGCTGGTAGGCTTAGCCCCCGTCCCCTCAACGGGCTGGCGGATCGCAATTGGCGCCATGGAAGCAGAGGAGCTTGTCCATATCAACCAACTGCGTACATTCTTGCTCTGGGTTTCCGCAGCGCTCATGGTAGCGGGAGTTGTGGCCGGCATGATCTTTGCCAAACGCATATCAAACCCGCTCCTCGACGTACAGCGGGCGATTGAAGCGGTAGCGGAAGGTGACTTGACTAGCGACGTGAACGTTCGCTCCGAAGATGAAGTGGGTAGAGTGGCCCAGGCATTAAACGTTACCATCACCAGCATGCGTGAGGCAATGGGGTTGGTTGCCAGTACCACCGATGAGCTGGCCAGCACCAGCCAAGAGTTGGCAGCGGCCTCTCAAGAAGTGAGTGCATCCATTGAAGAAGTTGCCAGCACTACCAACCAGTTCTCCAGTTCCTTAGATATGATGAACACCAATGCCCAGAACATGAGCGGAAATGTAGATGATATCTCGAACCGGGCCGCGGAAGGAAATNGAGCCATCGCCAATGTTGTGGAACAGATGAACCTCTTGCGGGACAACACGCGCAGCATGAGCGATGAAGTGACTAATCTAGGCACCCTCTCTGATGAAATCGGCCAGATTGTCGATGCTATCAGCGCCATTGCAGATCAGACCAATCTNTTGGCCCTCAATGCTGCCATTGAAGCGGCCAGGGCTGGGGAGCACGGTCGGGGCTTTGCAGTAGTGGCAGAGGAAGTCAGAAAACTGGCCGAAGAATCGGCGGGAGCAGCCGCGGAGATCACAGCTCTGATCGTTCAAATTCAAAATGGCATTTCCTCTACAGTGGACGGCATGAAAAGCAGTGCCCACCAGGCTGACGAGGCACTTGTAAGCGTAGATGAGAGCGGAAGCATTTTGCGGGATATTCTTGGCGCTGTGGAAGGTATTGTGGAGCAGGTTCAGCACATCTCCTCGGGTATCGAGGAGACAAATGCAGCAGGCCATGAAATCTCCAGTGCCACTGAAGAACAGGCCGCTTCTATTGAAGAGATAGCGAGTTCAGCTCAAGATCTGACCTCGATGGGGGCCAGACTGCAGGAACTCGTTGGACACTTTAAGCTGGAACAGTGATAGAACCATGAGCCCTAGCCTTGCGCCAGGGCTCATATTTAAAGTCTCCTTCAGTCTAAAATCAATTTGGGATCGCCCTGATCCCACAGGGCTGTAAACTCTGCCATAGACGCAAGCGGCTTGCGAGTGACAATTCCAGATGTACCTATGCCTGAGGTGAAGTGGGCGTCGGATCCGGCGATCCTACGCAGCGAATGTTCCCTGGCAAAGTCCTCGGCCAGATGGTTGCGGGCATTGTGGCCGGGATGTCCGTTGAAGACTTCTACNCCGTCCAAAAATTTGGGGTTGGCCCGTACCTGTCCATCTCGGAAGGGATGGGCCTGAAAAACCAAAATGCCCTTTTCCCGGGTCAGTTGGAAGAATTTCTCCAGGCCCATTCCATAGAGATTCTCATTTTCCAGCAAAAATGTCTCGTCAAATCCATAGACGAGGAAATCACATTCATGATCAGGAAAGCGCAACTCCATGCCTAGTAACACAGTAAGCCCGATCCTGTTTCCTTCTTCTAAAGCCGCATGATAGCCCGATAAATAACAGGCTGTCTTTTCCGGCCAGGACAGATCAGGGAAGCGATCAAAAAAGTAAGAATGAAAGTGGTCTGTAATCACAATTCCGCTGTAGCCTGCCTTTTTATAAAGCCTGGACACCTCAGCCCCCGGAATTTGACCGCAGATACTGGTCTCGCTGGTGTGAACATGGGTGTCAAAACGATGTTCTCTTGCCATATCTAGCCTCTTTTCCTAACACTTATCCTATGGCTTCCTTCGACTGCGCAGGTCAAATCCCTTTTCGGTGCCCGTTTTGGCCAGGCAGAATATCTTTAAGGGAGGAATTTCTAACCTCTTGCAGAAGAACCTGTGCAGGTTGAAAGTCTTGTGGTNTGGGGGAATCAATGTGAAGTGGCAGGAGTTTAAAGCAAGGATGCAGGTGGGTTTGGAAAAGTTTATGCGCGGCCGAAATGGTGTCGATCAGTTTACGCTTTTTATTCTAGTGGCCAGTGCCGCGGTTCTTCTTTTTGCCAGGATTTTTGGACTGCACTTGCTGCGCCTGGTGTATTATGCCGGTGTAATCTGGGCACTGTACCGCACCTTTTCCCGCTCCTTGTTTAGGCGACGCCGAGAAAACCAGCTTTTCCTGGAGAAAAACAGGGCTGCAGGTGCTTGGCTCAAAGTGCAAAGACGGATCTTTCAGGAACGGAATACCCATCGTCACTTTAAGTGCCCGAATTGTAAGCAAAGGTTAAGGGTGCCCAAGGGAAGGGGTAAGATTACAATTTCCTGCGCCAAATGCGGGGAAAAGTTCAGCCGCAAGAGCTGACTGTAAGTACATAGGTTGTATGAGGTGCGCGCGAAGAAATTCGCGGTGCACCTTCTTTTTTTCTTGCGTTCTAGGCAGTTTGTGCTTTTCAGGCTTATAGAAAGGACAACTTTCCAGGCTATAATTAAACTTTTTGTGTAATTGTGAAGGAAAAAGGAAGGGTTGCGAGAAGTATTCTCTAGAAAATAAGTTAGTGTAACTAACTAAGTCCTGTTTTGACAAAAGGAGGTGGTCTGTCTCTCATTTTGCTGTTTGGAGGAAGGCACATTTGACTTAATTTCGGAGGAGGTAATGAATTTGTTACTAAGAAGGCGCAGCAGCCTGCTGTTTGTGGTCGTATTAGTGGTGACGGTGATGCTGGGATCAATGGTGGTTCATGCTGAAAAACTGCGGGTGGTCAGCAGCATTTCTGGTGGTAAGACAGCTGAGGAAAGTGAATTGTTTGCCAAAGAAGTTGGCGAGGCTCTCGGCCTGGAGGTAGAGTGGATCAGACCTTCCGGCGATGAATACCTCCAAACCGCTTTGCGGAGCGGCGAACGCTTTGACCTTATCTACCTCAACACTCCATTTATGGATCAGCTGGTAGATCAGGGCGCTTTGCTGCCTCTCACCGATTTTATCAAAAACTCACCTATCTTGTCTGATCCAACTGTGATTCCAACCGAAGATTGGGAAATGATTCGCTATCCAGACGGACACATCTACTCCGTGTTCAACAAGTATGAAGGGGGAACTTTGCCGACAGTCAGAGCCGACTGGCTCGAAAAGCTGGGCTTGGAAGTGCCCCAGACTCTCGATGATTTCTATAATGTTCTGAAAGCTTTTGTAGAGCAAGATCCTGACGGTAACGGCATTGATGACACCTACGGTCTTTCCACCTCGGGTCTGTATGACATTCAGGGCTTTATGGGAGCATTCGGCGTAAAGGCCCGCTATGTCATCGACGAAGATGGACGCCGCACCATTCCCTATGCCAGCGAAGCTGCAATTCCGGCCTATGAGTGGCTGAATATGCTCTATCGTGAAGGTTTGCTTGATCCGAACTTTGTGACTAACTCAACAGCAGATATGCGCAACCTGTTCCTGGCAGATCGGGTGGGCATGGTTACCTACTGGGATATGTGGGTAGGCCTCTTTAATGCTACTCGTCTCCAAGAGGATCCCAACACTGAGTTTAGGGCAATGGGTATTGCAGGTCCGGAAGGGCCGAATGGAGAAAGAATTCTCCGCCGCGGTGACCCCAGCATCTGGGCTATCCCAGCTAACGCCCAGAATCCTGAAGGTGCCAAGAGATTCCTCGAGTTCTGGCATACTGAGGCTGGTATTATCCTAGGTTCAGTGGGCGTCAAAGGCTACGACTATATCATTAAAGAAGACGGAACGATGGAACTGACAGAAATCGGCGTTGCCCATAATATGGACCATGGCGTACCTCGCTGGTACAACACCAATGTGGAGGCTCCCTTTGGCAGTCTGCCCGGTGTAAAAGAGGCTGAGGTTTTCGTGAACAAGTACGCTACGCTCGAGATTTCTACCGCTGATTGGCCAAGGGCTGAAGCGATCGTCAACGATTATGCGTTCAGGGCGATTACTGGTCAAATGACAGCTGAAGCGGCTGTCAAAAAGATGCATGAAGAGCTCATGGCAGCCAATCTCATTGACTATTAGTACAATTAACGCTTGATCCCGAAGGGCGGGGCAGAAGTAGGAGGGTGATCAGGTGCGCAGACTCAAACCGCGCAAATATGCTCAGCTTTATTTGATGGCACTTCCGACAGTACTGTATTTTCTTGTATTCTCCATTTATCCAGTCATCCAAGGTTTGTACATGAGTACCCAAAAACCGCTGCTTTTGGGCGGCGGGGTTTTCGTAGGTCTGGAAAACTACCGGGGTGTACTCAAGGACAGAATGTTTTGGAGGGCTCTGTCAACGACGCTTCAGTTAAGTGGAGGTACAATCGCTCTTGGGGTATTGATACCCCTCATTGTAGCCATTGCCCTCAACGAGCTGCCCTTGCCGCGTCTTCGGAAATTCACACAAACCATTATCTATACCCCTCACCTCTTTTCGTGGGTGGTAGTCGGGGGGATCTGGATTCAAGTCCTGTCCCCCGACGGGGGTCTCTTGAATGAACTTTTGAACCTGGTGGGCTTGCAGAAGGTTCACTTTCTGGCAGACAGCATGTGGATTAAGCCCCTGATTGTTCTTTTGTCTACCTGGAAGGGATTAGGCTATAATGCAGTAATCTACTATGCCGCGATCAGCTCCTTAGACCCGGAAGTCTACGAGGCCGCAACAGTGGATGGGGCCAGTCGCTGGCAGAAGATAACCAAACTCACCCTTCCCCTGCTGATGCCTACGGTGAGGGTTGTCTTCATGCTAAGTGCAGTGGGTGCCTTGCGAATTTTTGACCAGATCTTTGTGCTGCGCAATGCCGCTACCACAAGGGTCATTGATGTGCTGATGACTTATGTGTACGATTTGGGTATGCGGCAGTTCAATTTGGGCTGGGCTACCGCGGCATCATTTATGGTCACGGCAGTAGGCATAATGACCGTTGGCATGCTGCGCAAAGCAATGAATGTTGATCAGGCCGATCTGTCTTGAGGAGGGGATAATTATGGTACCAGAGCAAGTCAATAAGAAAAAATCTAAGCTCAATATTGTCGATCTACTGCTTGCGGCGGCGATGGTGGGTCTGATTGCCGTGATGGTGATACCCCTGCTCAATGCGTTGGCCCTTTCGTTTTCTTCCAATCGGGCTGCTGTTCAGCCAGGCATTCATCTGTGGCCTAAAGAGTTCAGCCTGATCGGTTATCAAACCGCCTGGCGCAAGCTGGAGGTTTGGCGTCCCTTTATGAACAGCATCTTTGTCACTGCCGTAGGTTCGTTCTTGCACATGTGGGCTAGTTCCATGGCGGCCTACACCATGCTGTACAAGGACTTCCCCCTGCGTGGACTGATTGTAGGGCTGATGCTGTTTTCCATGACGGTGCCAGGGGAGGCAATCATGGTGCCTCTGTATATCGTAAACAAAGACTTAGGTCTGCTCAATACCTACACTTCGCTGATTATTGCCGGCATGGTTTCGGGTTTTACCATCCTGCTCTTGTTCAATTATTTCCGCGGAGTGCCTGAGTCTTTGATGGAAGCCGCCCGCTTAGACGGGGCAGGTGACTTCACTATTTATGCCAAGGTGTTCTTGCCTGTCAGCAAGCCAGGACTTGCTGCTGTAGGCCTCTTTCAAATAGTCGGACGCTGGAATCAGTTTAGAGAACCTTTGCTGTACATTACCCAAAGGGCTAAAATCACGATTCAAATCGCTCTGCGGGAATTAGTGGTCTTAGACGAGGCTACCAGCGGCACGGATATTGTGTTGGCCAATACGCGCATGGCTGCGGTAATGATAGGGCTTAGCGTGTTGATTGTGGTTTTCCCCTTTATTCAAAAACACTTTGTGCAAGGGATTACGCTAGGAGCTACGAAGGGATAAGGCATGCTCTGCGTGGAGAGAAGCGACACGTTAACACACTAGAACGTTGGGGGATAAGATGACAAAAGGAAAGAATCCGCAAACCACAAGGGAATACAATCAAGCTCTAATACTAAGTCTGATCGCTAAACATTCGGCCATAAGCAGGGTTGACCTTGCCCGCCTAGGCAAGCTCAGCAAACCTGTCGTTACATCGATTGTGGACAATCTCATGGCTGCGGGGTTAGTGAAAGAAGGCCCTAAAGCTGAGTCGACCGTCGGACGTCGTCCTGTGATGCTTCACATCACTGAAGATTTTTACCGGATCATCGGCATCGACTTGTCCAGGGATCATATCACACTGGTCGTAACGACATTAACGGGCGAGATCAGGCAAAGAATCAGTGAGTCCCTCGATGTAGAAAACACACAATCTGCGAAACACGAGATAACCGATGCAGTGCTGGATATGGTGAACCGAACTAAGCTTGACAGGAAGCAGATTGTGGGAGTTGGCGTTGCCCATCCATTTCCTTTAAGTTCCTCCCGTAAGCTGATTGTGGCCAATCAGGATGTGGGAGACTGGAAGGCGGTCAAGCTGGGCGAAGAGCTGAGTGACGTTTTGGGTGTCCCTGTTCACCTAGATAACGACGCCAACCTAGCAGCCATGCACGAGCGCTGGTATGGGAGGGCCCGTAAGATATCGGACTTTGTCTATGTACTGATCGGTAATGGCGTTGGTGCAGGGATTTATAATAATGGGCGCCTGGTCCGGGGCCATTTGGGCTTTGCCGGCGAAATCGGCCACATAGTTGTAACTCCAGGCGGGGAGCAGTGTGTGTGCGGCAACCGGGGATGTCTAGAAACCGAGATCTCCCTGAGACGCTTTGATCGGCTGGAGGAAGAAGCAGCTTCTAATAGGGATTTAGAGGAGAAGATCAATCAATATGCCCTTCGGCTGGGCAGGCATTTGGGCAATATTGTGAATATCTTTAACCCTCAGGCTCTGATCATCGGCGGAGCCTTTGTCAGTGAGGCTAGAATTCCCAGGGAAGTTGTCGAGCGGGCAGTTTATGAAGCAGTCCATCCTGTGCTGCGGAGCACATTGCAACTGATGTTTGTGGAAGATGTCCCCGACAATGTGGCCAAGGGGGCTGCCAGCCTGGTTGGACTCTANGCCTATCGCCAGCCCCACCGGTATTTCCCAAACTTAAGCCAGAGCAATAATCGACAGCCTTAGTTTCTAACAGGAGAGATGATATGGAAACCACCTTTACCAAGACAATAGAGCTGTTCCCTAAGCACACTAAGGAGCTTCTGCCTGTGACCTTTTCAGTTCCCCCAGGAACAAGCCTTATCGGCATTCGCTTTCGTTACAGCCCCATGGAGGTTGATGATCTGGAGCTGGCACGCAACCTGATTGAAGACAAGCTGCAAAGCTATGCCAGGGAGTGTGCAAAGACAGATCTTATACCACCTGCGGTTGCAGAGTATTGGCAGGAGCGCCTGGATCCGGAGAGATTCTTGCCCCTCCGTAACTTACTGAACTTTTCCCTTTATGATCCTGAGGGCAGTTTCATAGGCCGGTGGGATTCACCCCAGTACTTCGACAAGTGGATGACGATCGGCCGGGAGACGAGCCGAGGTTTTTTGGTGCGGCCTCTGCTTCCAGGCCAGTGGACCTTAGAACTGGAGGTCCACGCGTTGTTATCGGAAAAAGTTGTGGCCACCTTGGATTTTTCCCTTGATGTTTGTACAGAGAAAAGGTGGTTTGCCGGAGAGATGCATACGCATACCAATAACAGCGACGGCAAGGCGAGTTTAGCTGAGGTGATCGACAAAGCAGGGGAGAAGGGGCTCGACTTTTTGGTACTGTCAGATCATAATACCACCGCTGCCTATCCCGATATACCCAAGGAAGGTTCGCCTTTGATTATCCCTGGTCTAGAGTGGACTACATTCCATGGACATAGCGTTGCTGTGGGAATCAAGGAGTACATCGACTGGCGTACAGCAGGCCGGGGTGATGACCTTAGTCTGAAAATAGAGGAGATCAGGCGCCAGGGAGGTCTGTTCAGTGTGGCCCATCCCTTTGTGATCGGAGATCCCCTGTGTACAGGCTGTGAATGGGAATATTCCAACTTAGATCCCGCGTACATTGATACTTTAGAAATCTGGTCCGGTTCTTGGCGGGAAGGAGCCGTTTTTAACTGGCGAGCGATCGCCTGGTGGAATCAGCTCTTAGAACAAGGCTTCAGGATCACGGGTGTTGCAGCCCGGGATATGCACAGGCTTAGCCAATTTGATTTAGACGATGCGGCTAATACCTATGTGAGGGCCTTTAACTGTACCCAGCCGGAAATTCTAGCCGGGCTCAAGCGGGGCGATGTGCAGGTGTCCCTTGGTCCTTTGTTGCTCGTCACCTTGCGGGCGGATGGAAAAGAGTACAGCTTAGGAGATACGGTGCCGATTAGTAAAGGAAAAGAGATTGTCTTAGAGATCGACTGTGACAGCCTGCCTGAGGACGGACTGCTGCAGGTTATAGCGGACGGAGAAAAGGTTTATGAGAAGCGCACAGACGGCAAGAGCTCTTGGAAGATACAGCTAGAGGCGGTTCAGCGCTGGTGCCGCGTTCAGGTGCACCGGGACAATCCCACCTTTGCGCCTATTGTAATAACAAACTGCATCTACTTTGCCGACAGCCCGGAGTGATTTTGAGTAAATTTAGAATACTATCAGCCAGTGTGCCCCGGAACAGATCTGGGGCCCTTTTTTTGCCTAGAAGAGAGAGAAGGGATTTACTAACCAGTCGGGTACATTATAGTTTATTGAAAGGGGTGGAACCAACCAGATGGAATTCGTCGAATTGATCGAGGGGGCGTCCCTCATTGAGAACGTGCATGTCTATGCCCCGGAGGATCTAGGGGTTAATGATCTAGTTTTATGCTATGATAAGATTGTGGAAATAGGGAAGGACCTCACTGCTCTATACCCAAGGACCAGGAAGATCGATGGCAGGGGGCTTTTGGCCGTCCCCGGCTTTATCGATCAGCATGTCCATATCACCGGCGGAGGAGGGGAAGGGAGCTTTAAAACCCGGGTTCCGCCCCTTAGGTTTACTGATTGCGTCCAGGCAGGCGTCACAACCCTCGTGGGCCTCTTGGGCACCGACGGGATTACCCGCAGCGTAGANGATTTGTTGGCCAAGACCAAAGCGCTGAACGAAGAAGGGGTTACAGCCTATTGCCTCACAGGCTCTTATCAGTATCCCTCTATCACGTTAACTGGGGATGTAAAAAAGGATATTGCCTTTATTAACGAGGTTGTTGGGGTGAAGATTGCCCTTTCCGATCATCGTTGCTCCCACCCGACAAGGGAGGATTTGATCCGTCTAGCCAGTGATGNGCGCATGGCGTCCCTAATCAGCGGAAAACCGGGACTGGTGACAATCCACATGGGTCGGGGCAAGGGCAGACTTGATCTGATTTTCCAGATCTTNGAGGAAACGGACATACCCATTAAACACTTCCGCCCAACCCATGTGGGCAAATTGGGCGAGGCGGCGGTTCGTTTTGCGAAAATGGGCGGCTATATAGATTTTACAGCCAGCAGCAGGCCCAGCGAGGCTGCAGGCGATATTGTGCAGGCTATTCAGGCTGGCGCTCCCCTGCAGCGCATTACCCTCAGCTCAGATGCTAATGGCAGTTTGCCTAAGTGGAATGAAGAAAATGAGATGATCGGCATTACCGCGGCTTCTATGCAGTCTTTGCACAAAGTGGTGACAGAGCTCATTATTGGGGAAGGGATGCCGGTTACAGATGCCCTCCGCCTGGTGACCGAAAATGCAGCCCAGGCCCTGGAGCTTGACGGACGCAAGGGAAGGCTTGAGGCAGGTTATGATGCAGATTTATTGCTCTTAGACAGTGAGTTTCATCTTGATACGGTGATCGCCCGTGGCCAAGTGCTCATGCAAGGGGGCGAACTGAAGGTTCAAGATGGGATTATGCTGGACTGAAATAGAAACAGGAAAGGTCAANATCATGGGAAAAGAACGAAAAAAAAGCCATTTCCAGCTTGCTGACTATGTGGTATTANCGATGCTGGCGGGCATGGGCATCGCCAGTAAAGTAATTATTGTGCCTTTGGCACAGGCCATTACAGGACCCCTTTTCATTCCCGGCGGTGTTGTGGCCGGAGGATTTTACATGCTGTTCCTAATTCTCGGTACAGCCATTACAGGCAAGTTTGGCGCCGCCCTCCTGGTCGCGCTCATCCAGGCAGTACTGGTTACCATCACAGGGACTTTCGGTTCCCATGGTGCAGCCAGCCTGCTCACCTATACGTTGCCGGGGGTGGCAGTGGAAATCTGGTTTTTCTTAAGCAGACACCGGGGCTGCTGCCCTTTTTGCTGCTTTGCAGCAGGTATGCTGGCTAATATGACGGGTACCTTCGGGGTCAACCTGGCAATTTTCAATCTATCATTGGTTCCCTTGCTGCTCTCCATTGCCGCTGCGGCCCTTTCGGGAGGATTAGGCGGCCTTTTGGCCAGCAGTATTGTACGTGGTTTACAGAAACTGGACATCATATCGTGATCGCAAAAGGAGATCAGAACGATGGCAAGAAGACGGAAAAATCAGACCCTGGGCATTGCGATTGTCCTTGCGGTACTCATCATTGCCGTAGGAGTACTGGCATACCTCAACCGGGGAGATCTCGGCCTGAAGAAAGAACTGGAGATGCAGGCAGAGTTCCACTTAGTTCATGGCGATTTTAAGCAGCGGGTTACGATGGAGGATATCTGGAACCTCAAACCCGTGGAGTTTTCAACCGTGATGCGCTCTGGAGCGGGGACAAGCGATGTAACCTTCACCGGTGTGGAACTCAGAAGGGTTTTGGAAAAATTCGGGGTCAATCTTCAGGCAGACTCAAAGGTCGAGGTCAAGGCCCTGGACGGTTACGCCTCTGCCTTTACGGGCGATGAGGTTTTGGATCCGGAAAGTCTCTATATTACCATCGCCATGGACGGCAAGCCTTTAAAGCCTAAGGGCGAAGGNGGCTTTGGGCCCTACTTTTTAGTGATTCGNGACAGTGAATTTGCCCAGCGCTGGGTGAAATTTGTGGAGGAGATTGTTGTCAGGTGAACGCACTTGAAGGACGCCGGATCAGTTTTTCCTATCCCCGGGCGAACGCTTTGTTCAGTGAAGTAAATATCCAAGTCCAAGTTGGCGAATGCGTCATTCTGCGTGGGCCGTCCGGCTGCGGCAAGACGACCTTGTGCCAGATCTTGGCAGGGATCATCCCCCGCTCGCTGCCAGGTGAAGTTAGGGGAGATGTACTGCTCTTTGGCGAGAATATTGGCAGCCTTTCTCTGGCTCGTATTGTTGAGAAGGTGGGAGTGCTGTTTCAGGATCCTGATGCTCAGCTCTTTTTTCCTACTGTGGAAGATGAGATTGCCTTTGGTCCGGAAAATCTCTGCCTTGCCAGGGAGGAAATCGGTTGCCGCATTGAACAGGCTCTGGAAGCGGTGCAAATGAGCGAATATCGCCTGGCTAAAACAGAAACCCTTTCTTACGGTCAAAAGCAGCTGATTGCCCTGGCTGCAGTTCTTGCTCTAGAGCCTAGGGTCTTGATTTTGGATGAGGCCTTTTCCCAGCTAGATACCGCTTCGACCCAGCTGGTTAAGGAAATCATTCGGAATCAGAAAAGGCTGGGCCGGGCAATCTTCCTGGTAGAAAACAGCGAAGAACACCTCGACCTGGCGGAGCGAGTCTACGAACTGCAGGGAGGGCGTGTGCAGGAGGTGGTTTTGTGACTTCTGCCATAGCACTAGCAAATGTCATTTTCCGGTACAGACAGGGAGGCTTCACTCTGTCCTGCCCTAAGCTAGACTTTTTTCCAGGAGAATTGAGCCTGATTACCGGGGCAAACGGCAGCGGCAAGACTACCCTCTCCCAGTTGATGTGCGGCATTTTACAGCCAAGCCAGGGGGAAGTCCGTATTTTCGGCAAGTCTGCCGCAAACCTTTCGCTCGGCCAGATCGGCAGTCAAGTGGGTTATCTATTCCAAAACCCGGCCAGGCAGCTCTTTTCAGGCACGGTGTGGAAGGAGATGACTCTTGTAGATGAGCTTCTGGGCAGGGACAGTAAATCTGCTGCCTGCAAGGCTTCTCGGCTCCTTGAAGATTTTGGCTTAGGGCATCTCCAGGAACGCAGCACTTATTACCTAAGCGGCGGGGAGAAGCAGAGGCTGGCCCTTTGTACCTTGCTTATGGGCGGCGCTCGGTTTTTGATTCTTGATGAACCTACGGTGGGGCTGGACAAGCCTAATCGGCAGATTCTGTATAGCGTAATTGACAGCCTGCTCGCTGAAGGCAGGGGGCTGGCGGTGATCACACACGAAGCTGAGCTGATCAGGCGATACCCCCAGGCTGGTCGGATTCAGGTGGACAAGGGGCAGGTGGCTTCATGAGAAATGGAGATCCAAGGGTTAAGCTTGTGTGGGTGCTGCTTTGCACCACTGGCGCCCTGATCTTTTTCAGGCCCTGGTGGATGCTGTCCCTGGCTCTTTTTACCCTGGCAGGCACCCTTGCCTTCGGTGCAGAACTAGAATCCCTGTTGGGGCGCCTGACACGCCTCTTGCCGCTTTTAGCCGGGATTTTTCTCATCCATATTCTTTTTGTCCAGACCGGCGAGCCGCTCCTGCTTATCCGAGGCTTTCCCCTGGTCACCTCTGACGGCATACTCAGGGGAGCAACTACCTTGCTGCGCTTTTTTGTGATCCTTGGCTGCGCCGCGGTAATGGCCCGCGAGAACAGCCGCAGGGTTATGGCAGCACTGACGAGAATGGGAATACCCTATCTGTTTACGTTCCAGCTTATGATCGCGCTGCGCTTTATACCTTCGTTTACCTCTTCCTTTTCCGATGCCCGCTTAGCTTTGCAGCTGCGGGGAGTGGAGCTGGACAAGATTCCTTTCAGGAAGAAACTGCGCCTCTATGCAGATCTATTGCTGCCTGTTGTCGCGGATGCAGTTGTGAAGTCACGGGTGCTCGCTATTGCCATGGAGGCTAGGGGCTTTGGCGCTTACGAAAAACGAACCAGTTTCCTGGAGGTGCGTATGACGCCTCTGGACTGGCTGTTAACAGCGGTACTTACCGGCCTGGGCCTTGCGTTCTTGGGCTGTTATTTCTTTGGGTGGGGAGGCTTGTGATGAAGGTTATTGCTGTTATTGGCACATCAAACTCTGGCAAAACCACAGTCTGTGAAGTGATTATTAGAGGGCTGCGGGAGCGGGGCTTTTCTGTGGGTTCGGTGAAGGAGATCCATTCGCCTGACTTTGCCCTCGATCCTGATCCGGCGGAGGATACTGGCCGCCATCGAGCCAGCGGCTCCCAACTTATCACCGCCAGGGCCTTTCAAGAAACAGATGTTCTCTACCAGGACAAGCTGTCCGTCGAAAAGATCCTGGCCCATTATGATCAGGACTTTGTGATCCTGGAGGGGGTAGCTGACTATAAGGGCCCCCGAATCATTACAGCCCATAGTATAGAAGAGGTGCAGGAGAGACTGGATGAAAAGGTCATAGCCCTCTCCGGGGTGCTTGCCAACTCGGGGCAGGAAAAACTGTTCGGCCTGCCTGTCTTCAACGCTATGAAAGATCCGAAGGCACTCGTGGATTTTGTAGAAGTGCATGCCAGAGAGCATGTTGCGAAATGAGGCTTGGCGATGAGGTTTAGATCAAAGAAGAACAAAGTCACTCTCAGACATGGCATCATCTTCAAAGAGTATCCGGATGAATCTGCACTTTTCCGAGAGGCCCTNGCCCTGGAATATCTGGNCGCGGCCGGACTGGCGGTTCCCGCCCTGTTTGGCCGGGAGGACAATGCGCTGAAAATGGAATACATCCCTGGTGTACCCTATGCCGATCTTGTAGAAGAACTCAGTTTCGAGCAGGCAGAGGCACTAGCGGCCTGGCTTGCGGAATACCACGGCCTAACTTCCCTCCTGCGGGGTGACTGCAACTTGCGAAACTTCCTTTGGTCCGAAGGCAGGTGTGTCGGTGTGGATTTCGAAGATGAACCCATGATGGGCGACGGGGAGATTGACATGGGAAAAATCCTCGCCTATGCCGTTACCTACAGCCCGCCCTTGACAGAAGCNAAGGCTGCAAGCGCTCATCTTTTGCTGAGGGCGTTTGTAAATCTGAATGGGCCGCTAGATCTGGATCTGATCAAAAGCGCCTATTTAACTGAGATTGCGGCCATGAACTCCAGGCGGAAACAGTACGCTGTACACCCCCACAGTGCGGCTTTGTTTTTTGACAAGTTCAGCCAGGAAAAGATCCAAAACTGACCAAAGGAATCTGGCCGTAAATGCCTAATTAATAGAAGNATGACAATAAAGTAACACGATATTTTTCTACGGGAGGTAAATATGGGGACCTGTAATTGTAAAACAGCCTGGGATGAGCTGCATGAAGTAATTGAAGCTTACCGGGGCCAAGAATCCGCCCTCATTGAAGTGCTGCACAGGGCACAGGAAATCATGGGCTATCTGCCCCGCGATGTGCAGGAGGCGGTTGCAGAAGGGTTGAACGTTCCCTTGAACAAGGTCTATGGTGTGGTCTCATTCTATCATCATTTTTCTGTAGAACCCAAAGGCAAGTATCAGATTGCCGTTTGCTACGGAACCGCGTGTTATGTGAAGGGTGCACCTGCGGTAGTCAGCGCCTTAGAGGAAAAACTTGGCATTAAGGCCGGTGAAACTACTGAAGACGGCAAGTTTTCCTTGGCTGCTGTGCGCTGTCTCGGCGCTTGCAGTCTTGCCCCTGTTATGACCATTAACCAAAAAGCCTATGGAATGATGGACGGAGACAAAGCGGTAGAAGTATTGCAGCAGTATGAATAGGGGAGAAGTGGAGGTGACGTCAATGCTTAGAACTCGAGAAGATTTGCAGGCCTTCCAAGGGCAGCAGGCAGACCTGATGCAAAAAGAAGCCGCGGAGACAAGGGCGAAAATACTTGTGGGCATGGGTACCTGCGGTATTGCCGCTGGAGCCCAGGAGGTCTATGATGCTATTTTAGATGAGCTCAAAAAGCTCAACATTGAAGATGTTGCGGTAGCCCAAACCGGGTGCATTGGCTTTTGTGCCCAGGAACCGCTGGCCGAAGTTATCCTGCCCGGGAGCAAGAAAGTGCTTTACGGTCAGATTGATGCGGAGAAAGCCCGGGAAATCGTAGTTCAGCATATCGAAGGCGGCAAGCCCGTCAGTGAGTGGGCTGTGAACGGCAGGGGACGCTTCCCTGGGGATGTGGAAACAGATGATGAGATTCTGGACTATGATCAAGTTCCTTTCTTCAAAACCCAGCTGCGCATCGCCCTGCGCAACTGCGGAGTGATTAATCCCGAATCCCTCGGCGAATATGTAGTCCGTGACGGATACCAGTCCCTGGCTAAAGTACTTACGGATATGACCCCGGCAGATGTCATCGAGGTGATCAAAANATCCGGCCTGAGGGGACGGGGCGGCGGAGGATTTCCCACCGGTGTGAAGTGGGAGTTCGCCTTTAACCAGCCCAAGGGGCAAAAATACATTGTCTGCAACGCCGATGAGGGTGACCCGGGGGCTTTTATGGATCGCAGCATCCTGGAGGGGGATCCCCACAGCGTGGTGGAGGGTATGGCTATCGGTGCTTACGCTATTGGCGCCGACAGGGGCTATATNTATTGCCGAGCCGAGTACCCGATCGCGGTAAGGCGTTTGAATCTGGCAATCGCCCAGGCTAAGGAGCAGGGTCTTTTAGGCGAAAACATCCTCGGCACAGGCTTTAGTTTTGACCTGGAAGTTCGCCTTGGTGCCGGAGCCTTCGTCTGCGGTGAAGAGACAGCCCTCTTGGCATCCATCGAAGGTGAACGGGGCGAACCGAGGCTGCGTCCGCCTTACCCGGCTGTTTCGGGATTATGGGGCAAGCCTACNATTATCAACAATGTGGAGACCTTTGCTAATGTTGCGCCCATTATCGGAAGGGGTGCAGATTGGTTCAACAGCATTGGTTCAGAAAACAGCAAGGGTACGAAAGTTTTTGCCTTAGCCGGAGAGATCAACAATATTGGCTTGGCGGAAATTCCCATGGGTACTACCTTGCGGGAAGTAATCTTTGATATCGGCGGCGGAATTCCTGCAGGCAAGAGCTTTAAGGGTGCCCAGACCGGGGGACCTTCCGGCGGCTGTATACCTGCAGAGTATCTTGATACGCCCATTGACTATGATAACTTAGCAAAGTTAGGTACTATTATGGGTTCCGGCGGATTAATCATAATGGCTGAAGATACTTGTATGGTAGATTTGGCCCGCTTCTTCCTCGATTTCACCCAGGAAGAATCCTGCGGCAAGTGTCCTCCTTGCAGGGTGGGTACAACTGTGATGCTTGATACGCTGGATAAGATCGTGGCAGGCAANGGCGAGGAAGGGGATCTGGAGACTCTTCAGGAGTTAGGGGAAAACATCAAGGCAGCGTCNCTGTGCGGACTGGGCCAGACAGCTCCGAACCCAGTGCTTTCCACCATGCGCTATTTCCGTGACGAGTATGTGGAGCACGTCTACGACAAGAAGTGCCGCTCAGGCGTGTGTGCCGCCCTCTTCCAGTATTATATTATCCCTGATCTGTGCAAACGCTGCGGCATCTGCGCGAAAAAGTGCCCAGTACAGTGCATCAGCGGCGACAGAAATACGCCCTATGTTATTGATCAAGATCTATGCATCAAATGCGGCGTCTGCATGGAAAGCTGTCCCTTTGATGCAATTATCAAGCAATAGCAGGAAGAAAGGAGATGTGAGCATGTTAAACGTAACCATTGACGGCAAAACGGTGCAAGTCAAGGAAGGCACAACGATCCTGGAAGCCTGTGAGTTTCTGGATGTTGAAATACCAACTCTGTGCCACCTTAAGCACCTTGCCCCTGAAGGCTCCTGCCGCATGTGCGTGGTTGAGGTGAAGGGTGCCCGGGATCTAAAAGTCTCCTGCGCCACCGAATGCACAGACGGCATGGAAGTAATCACCATGAACGAAAAGGTCTACGCCTGGCGCCGGTTCATCGTGGAGATGCTCCTGGCAGACCATGATATAAGCTGCTTTTCCTGTTCCGATACGGGACAGTGCAAACTCTATCAATATGCCCTAGACTACGGGATTAGTGAGCCTAGATTTAAGGTGGAGCCTCGGGACTGGGCAAAGGATGAAACCAACCGTTTCTTCGACTATGATCCCCAGAAATGCATTCTCTGCCGCAGATGTGTCAGGGTGTGTAATAATCTGCAGGTTAACAATACCCTGAATCTCAACGGCCGGGGTATCGATACCGTAGTCGGCATGCCCTTTAACGAACTGTTTATCGACAGCAACTGTGTCTCCTGCGGGAACTGTGTTTCAGTCTGCCCAACGGGTGCACTCTCTACTAAGTCGAGCAAGAACTATCGTGCCTGGGAAGTGACCAAAACCCGCACCACCTGCTCCTACTGTGCTGTAGGCTGCCAGATGGATCTGGTGGTTAAGAAAGGAAAAGTCGTTGGAGTAGAGCCCGCTGACGGCCGTTCCAACATGGGTTTGCTTTGTGTGAAGGGCAAATTCGCCTACAAGTTCATTAATCATCCCGACAGGCTGACTACGCCATTGATTCGCAGAAATGGCGAGTTTGAGGCAGCTACCTGGGATGAAGCCCTGGACTATGTGGCAGAGAACCTGAAAAAAATTAAGGGCGAAAGCGGTCCGCAGGCTATTGCCGGCTTTTCGTCATCGAGGACTACAAACGAAGATAACTATGCGTTCATGAAAATGATGAGGGGAGCGATTGGCACAAACAGTGTAGACAATTGTGCCCGTGTCTGACACGCTCCTACGGTGGCTGGTCTAGCCATCACGTTAGGTAGCGGAGCCATGACAAATTCCGTAGCTGAAGTTCATGAGGCAGATGTTATATTCCTGATCGGATCTAATCCAACAGAGGCCCACCCTGTCATGGGCGCGCAAATTCGGCAAGCAAGAAAGCGGGGGGCCAAGCTGATTGTGGCCGATCCGAGGGTAATCGATCTGGCTAAAGAGGCCGAGGTGCATCTGCAGCTTACACCAGGAACTAATATCGCCTTGTTAAACGGCATGATGCATGTGATTATCAGTGAAGGCCTGCTGGATAAAGAGTTCGTAGAAAACAAGACAGAAGGTTTTGAGGAGCTTTGGGAGATCGTCAAAGATTACACGCCGGAGAAATCCGCGGAAATCTGCGGCATTGATCCTGAAGATCTAAAAAGAGCAGCCAGGCTCTATGCCAGCGGCGAGAGGGCCCCGATCTATTACTGCCTTGGCGTTACCGAACATGCCACAGGGACTGCGGCTGTAATGTCCATTTCCAACCTGGCACTTTTATGCGGCAACGTGGGTAAATACGCTGCCGGCGTTAATCCACTGCGTGGTCAGAACAATGTACAGGGTGCCTGTGATATGGGGGCCATACCCAACTCTTACTCCGGATACCAAAAGATCGCGGATCCTGAGATCCGGGCCAAGTTCTCCAAGGCCTGGGGTGTGGAGCTTCCTGAAACGCCCGGCTTGACCAGCATTGAAGCGATGAACAAAGCTGGTACAGGTGAGGTTCGTGCGATTTACATTATGGGGGAGAACCCCATGCTGAGCGATCCCAACGTGGCTCATGTGGAAAAGAGCTTGCGCAATCTAGACTTTTTGGTTGTACAGGATATCTTCCTGACTGAGACAGCGGAGCTGGCAGATGTGGTTCTGCCTGCAACCTGTTTTGCTGAGAAGGAGGGTACCTTCACTAATACCGAACGGCGGGTGCAAAGGGTGCGCAAGGCTGTGGACGCTCCGGGTGAAAGCCGTGAAGACTGGGCTATTCTGGCTGAGGTAATGCGACGTCTCGGCTTTGATCCCGGCTTTAACTCAGCCAAGGAGATTATGGATGAGATAGCCAGACTTACTCCTTCCTTCGGAGGAATCAGCCATGATCGCCTAGACAAAGAGCAGGTACAATGGCCCTGCCCGAGCCCGGATCATCCTGGCACACCCTACTTGCACAGGGGCAAATTCTCCAGGGGTGAGCGTGCTCTGTTTAAGCCATCCCATTATGTTCCCTCCGGTGAACTGCCCGATGGTGAGTATCCGATGCTGCTTTCCACTGGACGGCTGCTCTACCATTACAATACGCCGACCATGACTGGGAAGAACGAGGAGCTTATGGAGATCGAAGGACGTTCTTTCATTGAAATTAACCCCTCTGACGCTGCTAAATTTGGCTTAGACCAGGGCGGCAGGGTTAAGGTTGCCTCTAGAAGGGGTGAAATTGAAACGGAAGCCCGCATCACAGATCGTGTGCCGGTAGGTGTGGTCTTCATGCCTTTCCACTTTGCTGATGGGCCCGCGAATGTGCTCACCAGCAGTGTTGTGGATTCCATTAGCCTGACTCCTGAGTATAAGGTCTGTGCGGTGAAAGTTGAAAGGGCTTCGTAATGAATCTGTATGGCAGTGCAGTAATCCTTGCGGGTGGTAAATCCACCCGCATGGGTTTTGATAAGCAGTTTTTACAGGTGCAGGATCGTACAATTGTACAGCACTTGATATCCCACTTAGGCAAACGTTTTACTGATATTATGGTTTCCAGCGCCACCCCAAAGCTCTACGATCCTGGCCAGGTGAGGGTGATTAAGGATATCTACAAAGACGTGGGGCCCTTAGGGGGAATACACGCCGCGCTTCAGGGCGCCAAGAGCGAGGCGGTCTTTGTGATCGCCTGTGACATGCCCTATCTGGAGATTCCTTACATTGACTTCATGATGGACGAGATGAAAAAGGGCAGCTGGGATGCGTGCGTCACAGCCCGCGGGGATCATCTGGAGGTTTTTCACTCTTTCTATTGCCGCTCCGCCTTAGAAGTACTTGAAGGCGAACTGGCAGCGGAGCGTTATTCCGTCCAGCGCTTTACAAGGAAAATCAAGGCCCTGATCATACCTGAGGCAAGTGCCGCGCCGTATCTTCCCGAGTGGCGCGCCTTTACGAACATTAACACGCCGGAGGAGTATGCCAAATTTCGNTCTGCTNCAGGCGACGGCTGGGAGGTTTGACCATGGAAGTTACCAAGGGGTTTGAGATAATCAGAATTACTGACGGCGAGAAAAGTGCTGTGCAAGACCGGGTCATTGTAGAACATGACCTCGCGGTTTATGTCAACGGCGAGCTTTTTGTGGACATGCTCTGTACACCCAAGGATCTGGAGTGCCTGGTATACGGCCATCTGTTCGCAGAAGGAGTGATCGGCAGCAAGGCTGACGTAGAAAAGCTCACAATTGACGGCCAGCGTGCCGATGTCATCCTCAAGCCAGCTGAGCAGGCTGGGCCAAAGAAACTGGGGAATAAGGTTCTGTTGCAGGCAGAAGATATTTTCTCGGCCATTGGAGCTTTCCATGGCCAGTCAGAACTCTTTGCCGCAACCGGAGGGGTGCACAATTGCGAGCTGCACCATCTCAATGGCGAAAAGATCTTTATGGAGGATCTGGGCCGCCATAATGCAGGCGATAAAGCCCTGGGAAAAGCCCTCCTGGAAGAATGGGACCTTTCGCAAGTTTTCATGATCACAAGCGGGCGTGTACCGAAATACATGGCCCAAAAGGCCATTAACACAGGGATTTCGATTGTCATCTCGAAATCTGCCCCTACAGACCAGGCGGTGGAGCTGGCCCGTGCCCACAATCTAACACTGTGCGGCTTTGTCAGGGGAAACCGGATGAACATCTACAGCGCGCCCGAGCGCATTCTTGGAATCTAGGCTTGACCTGCATTGGCATCACTGTGTTGACGATATCAAGGCCCCGCCGGGGTTTTAGAAGGGGTGTGTGCTTGAGGACTGCGACATTGTTGGGCACTGATGTCGCAGTCTTTTTGGTTCGGGGGGAGGATACTTAGCTGGCAAAGGAGGACTACCCCCTGTTTCTCACGAAAAAACAAGTAGTTCTCTAATGTTGGTAAAGAGGGCGCGTTTGAACGCTAGTTCAATGGATGGGCCCTGTGCGAGTAAAAGACTCTAAGGAAGGGATGTTCAAATGTCACTTAAAGTAGGTATTCAACTTTATTCTGTGCGGGATTCGCTCCAAGCAGATCCATACGGTACGCTGGAGGCAATTGCCCAAACGGGCTATCGCTATCTGGAGGCGGCCAATCACAATGCCACAGAAGATCCAGGGGTAGGATTTGGTTTGTCAGCAAAGGAGATGAAAACCAGGCTGGACGATCTGGGGCTCTCCATCATCGGCAGTCATATTTTCCCCTGGCAGCCCGAATCCCTTGGACCTGTCCTTGATTACCATCAAGAGCTGGGTAATACGCGCATTGGCTGCGCTATGGAGTTCTTCCCGTACAATGATCTGGATCACCTGCGCCGTCTCTGTGACAACTTCAATCGAGCAGGTGAGCTTTGTAAGGAACGGGGTATGCAGTTTTATTACCACAACCACTATCATGAGTTCCAAAAATTCGGTGATAAGAACGTTTATGAACTGCTTGCGGAGTATACCGAGGCAGACTTGGTGTACTTAGAGCTCGACAGCTATTGGGCCGCCAGAGCGGGAGTTGATCCCCTCGATATCATTGACACATATCGGGATCGCCTGATTTTGCTCCACCAGAAAGACTTCCCGCAAGACGCTTCCGATCCGCTGAATCTGTATGACGGAATCGTTGATCCGGGCAAGAACATAGACTTTGAGGTATTTGGAGGATCAGTCAATCCCGAGTCCTTTACAGAGATCGGAACCGGAGTTTTGCCGATTCAGGATTACATTGATGCGGCCAACAAAGCGCCACACTTGGAATACATTATTTTAGAACAGGACCACACCAAACTGGATCAGCTTGAGTCAATCCAGGTCAGCATGGAGGCCTTTAGGAAGTTTTCTGGGATCTCAATGGGCTAGTTTAGAATGCCTAGGAAGGAATAAGAGATGCAGCTAGCGGGCGTTGCGGCGTCGTTTGGCGTCATTATGTACTTGGTCTCAAAAAAAGTATCGGTGGGACTTTCCCTCTTAATCGGAGGCGGGATTATTGGCTTGTTTTCCGATTTGGGATGGCAGGAGTTTTTAACAGCGGCAGCAGGCGGGATATTAAGCCCTATGACAATTGAACTGGCCATCGCGGTAGCTTTAATTAGCGGGCTCGGCAAACTAATGCGGGAGAGCGGGGATTTGGAAATGATGGTTGAATCCTTGGTCGCGCAGTTTCGCAATCCCAAGGTGCTGATTATGATACTGCCCTCCCTGATCGGTACGATTAGTATACCGGGAGGGGCCATTATGTCGGCCCCCATGGTGGAGGAAAACGGCAATCTGCTCGGCCTGGATGCCACAACGAAGGCGGCAGTGAATCTTTTTTCCAGGCATTTTGGCTACTTTGTCTATCCCTTGCACGCATCCATAATTGTTCTGAGCGAGATCTTTGTGATTCGTAAGTCGGTCTTGATCAGCTACAATGTCCTGGCCATGCTTGTGGGCTTATTTGTTGCCTATCGCCTCTTCTTCCGGGGGGTAGACTACACTGCACCTGCTAGAACTGAGGCTAAGAGCATGGTGGTTAATTTACGGGATTTCCTGCTGAGTTTCTCCCCGGTTCTTGTTGCCCTTAGTCTGATCCTGATTCTTGATGTTCCCTTTTATCTAGCCATGGCGATTGGAGTTCTAATTGCCATGGTTCGAGGTCTGCCGCCTGAGAAGAGGCTGCCTGCTGTTAGAGGAAGAGTAGGTAGGTTCTTTTTTGAGTGGATTGATTACAGACTTGTATTTACCATCATTGGTCTGATGACGTTTAGGGCGCTGATTGAGGCCTCTGGGGTGGTGAGCACTTTGGCAGGTTCCCTCTTTGCCTATGGAATCCCCCTGCCGGTGCTGGTGGTGATGCTGGGGCTGGTTGCCGCTTACCTGACAGGGTCAGACATGGCTGCTGCAGGAATTTTGGCTGCTTTCTTTGCTCCCTTTGTGCCAGAAAATTTAGTGGTGCTTTATGCTTCACTGCTTTTTACCTCCGCGTTAGTTGGCTATTTAGTATCGCCCATTCACTTATGTCTGGTGTTGACCAACCAGCACTTTGGGGCGAAGTACAGTGCGGTGGCTCGAAAAATTGCCTTACCTTTGCTGGCGATGTTGGCAACCGCGGTAATTCAGACCCTGATCTTGATACTGTAAGTTAAGGCGGACCCTTCGTCCTACATCTTTGTTAAATTGCATGAGGGATTCACCCTCGGAGGTGATCGTATTGAGCGTTATTACAATCATAGGCGCCGGCATGATGGGTTCTGCCATGAGCGTACCGGCCCGGGATAATGGCCATGAAGTTCGCCTGGTAGGTACCCACCTAGATCGGGAGATTATCGATAATGTCAGAGCAACAGGCAATCATCCTAAGCTTGAGCCCAAGCTGCCCGCGGGGGTGCAGGCTTTCCAGATTGAAGAGGTTGAAGCTGCCCTTGCTGGTACAGATGTTGTGATCGGCGGAATCAGCAGTTTCGGAGTGGACTGGTTTAGGGATAAGATCTTGCCCTTGATTCCCAAGGAAGTCCCGGTGCTTTTGATCACCAAAGGTCTGGTGGAAGAGGGGAACGGCAAACTTCGGACTTTCCCTGATTACATGCTGGAATCAAGGGGTGAACTTTCCATCAGTGCAGTTGGGGGACCCTGTACCAGTTATGAACTGGCAGATCGAAACCATTCTGCCGTCTGTTTTTGCGGACATGACCTTGCCATCTTGCAGAAGTTAAAAGGTCTGCTGGAAACAGATTACTACCATATCACACCTTCCACTGATGTGATCGGTGTGGAGGTGGCAGTTGCAATGAAGAATGCCTATGCCTTGGCAGTGACCTTGGCCGTAGGTATGCAGGAGAGGGAAAGGGGAGTCGGCTGCGTCGAGGCTTATAATCCCCAAGCTGCCCTATTTGGCCAGGCGATGCGCGAGATGACCAGGATTGTGAAAATGCTGGGCGGCAGCGCAGAGAGCATAGTTTTTGGGGTCAGCGATCTGTATGTGACCATTTTTGGCGGACGCACCAGAAAACTAGGCACCCTCCTCGGCCGGGGTCTTTCTATAGAAGAGGCCCTTAGGGAGCTGCATGGTGTGACGCTAGAATCCGTCGCCATCACCAACCGGGTCAGCAGTGCCATGCACCAGCTAGCTAAGCTGGGCCAGGCTAACTGGGACGAATTTCCCCTCTTACGGCATGTAGATGATATTCTAAATCAAGGCAAGCCAGTTAACATACCATGGAAATCGTTTGGGGAGGTTAACCGCCGATGACTTGGGATTTGGATAAGCTGCTGCAAAACAGCGGAAGTTTGTGTTCCTGCGGTAAAAAGCACTCCTGTGATCTTAAGGAAGTGATAGTGAAGCCCCAAGCTTTAGCAGAACTTCCAGATGCAGTAAGAAGATCTGGCGGATCTAGGGTGTTCATCATTGCGGATCGGAACACATTCCAGGCTGCCGGAGAGACAGTGTGTGCCCGGCTTGAAGAGGCAGGGATTGGGCATAAGTGCTTTGTTTTTCCCGATCAGGAACTGAAACTTAATAATACAGCCGTGGGCGAAGTGATCCTTAACTTTGACCAAAGCTGCGATATGATCCTAGCTGTGGGCTCAGGGACCATCGGTGATCTAAGCAAGCTCGCGGCCAGTGTGGCAAAGAGGCCGCTTGTCACAGTTGCCACTGCCCCGTCTATGGATGGGTTTGCTTCTGCCACATCTTCTGTGATTTTAAATGGGACTAAGGTTTCCCTGGCCAGTTGTGCGCCGGTAGTTATTGTGGCGGATCTAGACATTCTCTGTGCAGCCCCCTTTAGTTTGCTGCAGGCGGGTATTGGGGATATGCTTGCCAAGTACATTAGTATCTGCGAGTGGCGGATTTCCAGTTTGGTAACGGGCGAGTACTACTGTGAGGAGATAGCGTCTTTAATGCGTGCTGCGGTGGAAGACTGTGTCGCCCAGGCCGAAGGACTTCGGGATCGCAGGCCAGAGGCGGTGGAGACTGTCTTTAAGAGTCTCGTTATGTCGGGGATGGCCATGAGCTTTGCCGGTTTATCCCGCCCTGCCTCAGGTGTTGAGCACTATTTCGCCCATCTCTGGGATATGAGGGCACTCGAGTTTGCAACCCCCGTCCAGCACCACGGCATTCAGTGTGGGGTTGCCACCTTGTTCAGCCTGAAGATCTACGACTTGATCAAAAAGATCACACCTGACAGAACAAGGGCCCTTGCATATGTAGAGAGTTTCAGCCTGGAGGACTGGAACAGGCAGTTAACAGAGTTTTTAGGCGTGAGTGCAAAGGCGCTGATTGAAAGGGAGAAGAGCGAAGGGAAGTATGAAAGGAAGGGGCATGGACAAAGGCTGGAGCGGATTATGCACAGCTGGGGGCAGATCCTGCAGATCATTTCAGAAGAACTGCCCAAAGAAGAGGATTTGCGCCAGGTTCTGAGAACTATGGAGCTGCCCCTAACGCCCCAGGAGATCGGGATGACCAGCGAGGAAGTAAAGGATACCTTTTTAGCAACCAAGGACATCCGGGATAAGTATATTGCCAGCATGCTGGTTTGGGATTTGGGTGTAATAGAAAGCATAGCAGCTGACTTTCAGTCTGCCTTATAATCCCTCATTAACGCAAAGGAGGGGTATCGCGCAAGGGATGAACTCACTTGGCGATACCCCTCTTTTTATTTGCCCGTACTTGAGTTGGTGAATTCGTCAAGTAGTCACTATTGATCGAGGGACAGGCCCGCGACTTGGGGCAGGATTTCCGCTGTCTGGTAGCGGGGATTAAGCTCGACCACGGCCACAGCCTGGCACTCCTTTAGATCCTTGTTCAACCTGCCATAAGGGATATTCCCCCAGCCGGGCGGCATGTGCAAGTCCCCAAAACCCAGGGGGAGATTGTCGATGGTCTTGCCCGCAGTCGGTACATAGGGCAGCCCAAAGTTATCATGCAGGTGGAGATGTCGAATATAGGGCTTCGCCAGGCGCAGCCCCTCTGCAAGGTCGAAGCCTAAGGCATTTGCCGAGATGTGGGCATGGGCCACATCAAAGCAGATTTGCACATGGTCATGGCCGATTTCCTTGACGTGGCTGACCAGATGATCTATGCGTGCGCCAGAAAAGCGAACCTGATCTTGAAAGGCATAGGGGATGTGCAGGGAGTTCTCTACACAGATTGTGATGCCAAGCTCCTTGGCCCGATCGCCCAGGCGAAATAAAGCTTCTTGCTCACGCTTTTGCAGATCCTGACTTACTTCTGCCAGTTCCGGTTTATCCTGGATAAATGCCTTGATCAGGCTTTCATTAGGAACCCCTCCGCAATGGTATACGAGTATACTGGCACCGATCTCTGCACCCAGCTCCAAACAGGAACGCAATACCTTCTCTTGCAGATCAGGGAAGTTTGGATCCATAAGGTTAACAGGATCAGGACCATGGAGACTGTAACCAAAGTTAAAGGCACCAAGCAGCTTTTTGATCTCTTGCAGCCGCCCTTTCTGCAATTCCCCGAAAATGATCACATCTAGACTGTGGGCGGCAATTTCCACCCAGTCAAAACCTGCATCAGAAAACTTCTCTAGGTCTTGCTTCAAAAGCGGCAACTGACCGTCAATGCGGGATGAATCGGCATTGATGCCGACACGGGTAGTCATGTAAGTGTCCTCCTAAACGGCAATGGGAATCGTTTCGCTATTCTCTTTGTCGAAGAGATGGATCCTGCTTTGATGGGGATGGATCCACAGTTCCTCTCCTGTGTTAACAGGAANATCTGCCGGTACGAGCACGCGCAGCGCAACTTCGCCAAACCTGAAGTCGACCAGCTTATCCCGGCCAAGCAGTTCCACCATGAACACTTTGCCCCGTATAGCGTAATCTCCTTCTTCCTCTTTCAGCGACATATTCTCCGGCCTGATGCCAATCACAAGTTCCTTGCCGGTTCTGCTCAGTACAGCTTCCCTAGCTTCAGGTGGTACAGGAATCTCCAGCTCACTGCCGCATTTGAAAAAGGCTCTGTCATCCCGAACCACAAGTTCAGTGTCAAGCAGGTTCATGGGCGGATCTCCCATGAAGGAAGCTACAAAAATGTTGTCTGGCTTCAAGAGCAGCTCCTCTGGGGGACTGTACTGCTGGAGAACGCCTTTTTTGAGGACTGCTACGTTATCAGCCATGGTGACTGCTTCTACCTGGTCATGGGTGACTAGGACAGTTGTAATGCCAAATTCTTGCTGAATGCGTTTGATCTCTACCCGGGTTTCGATTCTTAGCCGGGCGTCAAGATTGCTTAAGGGTTCATCTAGAAGCAGCAGATCAGGGTTTTTGACCAGCGCCCGGGCTAAGGCCACCCTTTGCTGCTGTCCTCCTGACATTTGCCCCGGTTTGCGCTTCAGCAAGTCGGAAATTTGCACAACCTTGGTAATGGCATGAACCCGATCTCGGATTTCATCTTTAGGCACCTTTTGCAGCCGTAAAGGAAAAGCGATATTGTCAAACACCGTCATATGAGGATAGAGCGCATAACTTTGGAACACCAGCCCTACGTTACGTAATTTCGGAGGAATCCCGTTGACCATTACATCATCAAAATAGACTTCGCCATGTGTTGGTTGGTAGATGCCGGCTAACATCAACAGCAGCGTGGTCTTGCCGCAGCCGGAAGGTCCGAGCAGGACGGTGACTTTACCGTCGGGAATATCCAGTGACACATTATCTACCGCGACCACAGAGCCAAAGGTTTTCGTCAGGTTTTTAAGGCGAACATTAGCCATTCTGTATCATCCACCTTTCGAGCCACTAACGGTGACTGCCATTAGGTATTTTTGTGTAAAGATAAAGAACAGTAAGACCGGTGCGATATAGAACAGGGCTGTCGCAGACAGGAGGCCATAGTCGATAAACTGGAAGTCTCCAATAATGGAATTGACGTAGCTTGACAGTGTCCAGCTTTCCTTGGTTTGGATGAAGGTGATGACGTAAATGTACTCTGACCAGCCGTTGATAAAGGAAAAGATGGCCATCGCCGCAATGCCCGGTTTGACCTGTGGCAATACAATTTTAATNAGCGTNTGCATGCGGGTGGCCCCGTCAACCAGTCCGGACATTTCNACATCCCAGGGGACTCCGTCGAAAAAGCCCTTCATAATCCAGATCCCAAGCGGCAGCATCAAGCCTGCCTTGACCAGAAATACCCCAACCAAACTGTTCAAAAGGTTCAGTGTGCGCAAGACGTAGTACAGCGAAATCAGTAAAGTGACTCCAGGGAAGGAGTGCAGGATCAAGGTCATAGCCAAAAGGAAACCTCGGGCTGGAAACTTCATCCTGGAAATCACATAGGCGGTGGGGGTGGCAACAAGAATCATGATCGCCGTCATGCCTAATGCAAGCAGAAAGGTGTTCCAGGTGGTTCTCCATAGATCCGGATAGTACCTAGAGGGCAGTTCCCATAAAAATCTAAAGTTCTTAATTGTAAATCCCTGCGGCACAACACCGTAAACCATTTTGTCGGTGAAGGAGTTGAGAATCAGCCAGCCGTAGCCGAGCACTAAGGGCAGGGAGGAGAGGATCATGAACGAGTAGATGAAAAAGGTCAAGAGTTTTTCCTTGCGTGCTTCCCGTTTTGCTAGATGGACAAGTGTGGCGGTGCCGGCGTGGGAAGAGGCTAGATCGTATTTCAATTTTGGCAATTAAATCACCTCTATCTTCGGTTCCGACATCATTTCGCGGAAGCGGAATACTCTCCAATAGATAACGGAAGCGATAATACTGACAATTACCAGTCCTAGGGTCAAAGCAGTAGCATAGCCAAAGCGATAGGAAGCGTAATAGCCGCCAAATGCCTCGTTGTAAGCGTAGAGGGACCAAACTGTGGTTTTGTAAAAAGGTCCTCCGCCTGTAAGAATCAGGATGTACTCATAAGAGGTCAGAAGCGACAGGGTTTGATAGGCTGTGACAAAGAGCAATGGCCAGCGAATTAAGGGCAGGGTTACATAGCGTATGCGGTGCAGCCAGCCGGCTCCATCCACAGCGGCAGCCCAGTTGTATTCCCGGGAAATAGAAGTGATCGCCGAGTAAAAGAGAATCATCCCGAATGATGCCCCAATCACGCCGTTGGTAAGGACGATTACCGCCATCGGGAACTCACTGATCCAGCTGACTGGCTTTTGCCCAAACCAGTTTAGAACTCCGTTAAGCAGTCCGTTGCGGGTGGGGTCCAAAATCCAGAGCCAAATTACACCGTAGACAATCGGCGGTGTGAAACGGGGCAGGAGCCAGAGCGCCCTAAAGAACAAGCTTGGCTTCTCGCCGTGCCTTTCCGCGATGTAAGAAGTGGCCAACGCGATGAGCAGGCCAAAGGTTACATTGAAGAGCAGCAGGGTTCCAAATACATAGAGAATGGTATTCCAGAAGACCCGGCTGAGGATGGTATCTTTGAACATCGCTACATAATTACTAAAACCGACGAAATTCCAGGTAAGGCGGTGGTCCATGTTGGTAAAGCTCATGGCGCCGGTGAGTATGCCGGGAACCAAATAGAAAGTCAAAGTTATCAGCAAAGCGGGAGCTAACAAGAGAAAGATCATGAAGTGCCCGCGTTTTTTCGTCAACTGTGTTCACCTCACTTTTCTGCAAAAATGGGGCTCCGGAGAGCCCCTTTTTGGTTGCAAAGGTTTGCTTACCGAATGATCAGTTGATCGCCTTCAACAGCCTGGTTCATTCTTTGCACGATTAGCTCTACACCCTCTTTGGGAGTGATAGCACCTGTTTCTACGCCGCCGATTGCTTCATGCAGCACTGCCAGGTAGCGTCCTGCCGCCGGGTGGGTGGCATTAAAGATCTGATGGGGAGTGAGCTTGGCAGCTTCAGCCAGGTAACTGTTTTCCTGGAAGAGCGGGAAGGCAGTTTGGGATCTGCGAATTGCCAGCTTAGCAGCTTCCAGCGAGTGCCTTGTATTTAGATCTACTTCTGATGCCAAGGTAATCAGCAGGAAGGCCAGGTCTTTGTTGCGGCTTGGTCCGCTCAGCATATAGGCCAGGGGTTGACCCAGCTGATTAGGCCGCCCCTTTTCGTTGCCGGCAGGGATCAAACTCCAGGTAAGGTTCTCCCAGAGATCTTCTTCAGGAATGCCAAGATCCCGCTGCCACTCGGCCCAGAACCACATACCGCCGGTAATCTGCATGCCGGCACTGCCTTCTTCAGCAATAGCACGATGTACTGCTGGCCAGGGCCAGGTGGTCATGCCAGCTGGGGTAAGCCCGCGCTCTACGTTGTCTGCAAAGAACTGCAAAGTGAGTTCCAGTGCTTCCTTGTCAATTACCAATTTATCAGTGTCGGGATCATAGTATTGCCCGCCGTAGGCCACTAAGATCTGGAAGAAGTCTGGGCCTTGGGTAGGTCTGTGAACCATGCCGTAGTCTGCTAGCCCTGCATCTACCATTTCTTGCGCTAAGTCTTGCAGGTCAGAGAGGAGAAACTCCCTTTCCTCGACTCGCCTAGGCAGATCGGCTATCTCATCCTCTGTCCAGCCGAGGGAACGCAGGTGATCTTTGCGATAGAACACCATACGTACTTCTATATCCTGAGGAACTCCGTAACGCTTGCCCTCATAGGAAACTGCACCCCAAAGATGTGGGAAAAAGTCCTGATAGGTGGACTCCCAGTACTGGTCAATATACTCGTCCAGCGAGACAATCCATCCCGCCGGCGCCCAGACCGGTATATCGAGGTGACTGGAAACAATAATGTCAGGAACTACATCTGGATTTCCTTCTTCGGATGCCAGGATAATTCTGCGTCTAAAGCTGTCCCACTCATCTGTCCAAAAGTCTGCATCAACTTCAACTCTGACATCAGCACCGACAATCTCCAGCATCTTGTTCAGCCGTTCACCGGCAGTTACCAAGTTCTCTGCCCTGTGAAAAGCGGGCGTATCAGGACCAACAGTCCAAGCTCGAATTGTGATCACTTCCTGCGCAGCGGCACCAAGGCTGAAGGCCAAGAGGAGC
>JGI24708J26588_10000501_pt1 | contig 31871 bp, 25 predicted proteins | sample BioPla1DNA2_FD_26588 | JGI IMG/M metagenome (IMG submission 26588) | reverse complement strand
TTAATATCATAGTTGTTAACTATAGAGCGGAATTTCGAAGTTATAATTTTCATCATATCTACCTCCTGTTCCCCCAAGTATTTGGTCTAAGTTCATCGTCCTTAGACCGGCTATATTATAAGGGATGATTTTGAATTTAGAAGAAAAAACACTCATTTTGTAAGCGTTTTCAATAAAAAGTATCATAAAATGCTATCTTTTTTTGTAAAAAAGTCGGTTTTTCATCACTTTTTTGAGTGTTTTCACTTGACAAAAAGTAGTTTTTAGAGCTTTTTTTGCTTATTTTCATCCGTGTTTTCACTCAAAAAAGTGTTAAAAATATTATAAATTTTCATTTTTTTTAGTTTTATTTACTTCTAATTTGACAATATTAGAAATACCTATCTAGACAAACACCTAATTATTTATCTTTTTTATACAAAAAAGAGTGAAAAAGGGCTAATATTAAAACATGGAGGCTATTATGGAAATGAATCATGTTGGAAGAATTCTATTAACTGAAGAACAAATTCTTACTCGTATAAAAGAGTTAGGAAAAGAAATTAGTAAAGACTATAAAGGTAAAAGACCAGTGCTTGTTGGTCTATTAACTGGTGCGGTACCTTTTCTTGCTGAACTCATCAAACATATTGAAGTTCCGCTTAAAATGGACTTTATGTCAGTTAAAAGTTATACGGGAAGTTCACAAAGTAGTAAACTTGCTTTTATTCATGATATTACGACAAATGTTCTTGATGAAGATGTAATTCTAGTTGATGATATCGCCGATAGCGGACATACAATGAGTGCAATTATTGAACAAATGAAACAAAAAGGTGCTCGAAGTGTTAAAGTTTGTTGCCTCTTAAATAAACCTGCTGCAAGAAAATATCCAATTCCTCTTGATTATGTAGGTTTTGAAATTGAAAATGTTTATATTCTTGGTTTTGGTCTAGATCACTACGGTTACTATCGAAATCTACCATTTATTGCCGTTTGTAAAGAAGACTAGTAAGGAAGGAGCTATGGGGAAAAATCGCATTGGAAAAATACTTGTAACTGAAGAACAAATTGTTTCGCGTTGCAAAGAATTAGGAGCAAAAATAACAAAAGACTATCAAGGAAAAACACCAATAATTGTTGGTCTTTTAACTGGTGCAGTTCCCTTTGTTGCAGAACTTATAAAACATATTGAAGGAGAAATCGTTCTTGATTTTATGTCTGTTAAAAGCTATCAAGGTAATATCCAACAAAGTAAACTAGCTTTTATTCACGATATAACTACTTGTGTTCAAGGTGAGGATGTAATTATTGTTGATGATGTCGCCGACAGCGGTCTTACCTTAAGTGCAATTGTTGAGCATATGCATAAAAAAGGTGCTAAAAGTGTTAAGGTATGTTGTCTATTAGATAAACCGGATGCTAAGAAGCATCCAGTTAATCTTGATTATGTTGGTTTTACAATCGAAAATGATTTTGTTATTGGTTTTGGCCTTGATTATAATGGCCGCTACCGCAATCTACCTTATATTGCTCTTTATGTTTTAGATTAATCTTCGTAAACTTTATACATTGTTGATAAGCTACCGCGATTTTCAATAAGAGTAATTGCGTTAGCTAGAAGTGGGGCTATACTTAAGACTTTAATCTTCTTATTAGCCTTCTCTTCTGAAAGCGTAATGGAGTCGGTAATAACGACTTCTTTTATTTTACTTTTTAATATTTTATCGGTAGCATCATAACTAAATACACCATGAGAAGCACAAACATAAACTTCTGTAGCACCTGATTCAAGAAGTTTATTACTAGCTTCAACTAGAGTATTAGCAGTATCGATAATATCATCAATTAAAATGACTGATTTACCTTCAACGTTACCAATAACATTCATTTTTTCAATTTGATTTGGTCTTCTTCTAAATTTATCAATAACCGCGATTTCATGAATCTTTAATTCGTTTGCAAGATTTCTTGCACGTGTTGTTCCACCGTGATCTGGGGAAGCAATAACAACTTCTTTTAAATTGATGTTTGGATGATGTCGGTAATGCTTAGCAAAAAGTTTTATTGCACTTAAATCATCAACTGGACAAGTAAAGAAACCTTGAATTTGTGTTGCGTGAAGATCAAGAATCATAACATGATCTGCTCCAGCAAGTTGAATCATATCGGCAACTAAACGCGCAGTAATAGGCTCGCGTGGTTTACTTTTGCGATCTTGTCTAGCATAACCATAATAGGGAATTATTACTGTTATTGTTCTAGCACTTGCTCTTCTTAAACCATCTAAGAAAATTAAAAGTTCAAATAAACGTTCGGTAGCAGGTGCTGAAGTAGATTGAATAATATAAACATTTTTGCCTCGTACCGTCGTATTATTTTCAATAATTATTTCTCCATCAGCAAAATGTCTAATTTCATTATCGCCAATAGGATAGCCACTTAATCGGCTAACTTCTTTTGTTAGTTCTACACTTGAAGTAAGTGAGAATAAAATTGCATTACTGTTTTTCATAGACCCCCCCCCTTATTTGGTTCCAAAGATACGATCTCCTGCATCTCCTAAACCCGGCATAATATAACCATGTTTATTTAATCCCTCATCAATACTTGCTATATAAATATTGACATCAGGATGATTTTTAGTAACATTTTCAAGCCCTTCTGGTGCACCAATGAGTGCCATTGCTAGAATATCTGTATAACCACTTTTTTTAACCACGCTAATTGCATCGCACATTGAATTACCAGTAGCGATCATTGGATCAAGAATAATAATTTTTGCTGGTTTAATACTTGGCATTTTATAGTAATAACGATGTGGCTCAAGTGTTTTTTCATCGCGATAAATACCAATATGTCCTACTTTAATTGTTGGAAGCATCTTTAGAACACCTTCAACCATCCCAATTCCTGCTCGAAGTATTGGAAGAGCAATTAGTTCATCTTTTAATCTTAATGAAGGTACATTTGCGCCAGTTGGAGTCGTGATTATACCATTTGGCACAGTTTCTAAATCCTTGAGAGCTTCATAGGTTAATAAACTCGTAATTTCTTCTAATGCTTCACGAAAAACTTTATCTTTTGTTTTTTTATCCCGTAAAATTGATAATTTGATTTTTACTAATGGGTGTTTGCTTTCAAAAACCATAATTCTTTCTCCTTTTAATAATGTTCAAAATAATTTTGTACTAAAACAAATGGTGTGCCTTTATCACCACTTCCCATTACTAAGTCCGAAAGTGAACCAAGAAGGTCACTAAATTGTCGTGGCGTTGTTCCTAAAGAACTATTTTTTTCTTGCATTTTAGCTCTGCTTTGTGCAATTTCGGCTTGTAATGCGTTTTCTAACTCCTCACCTTTTAAATGTTTATATTTTTCATCAACTAAGTATTTTAGTTTAACTTCACTTGGCAATCCTTGTAGGCGTGGAGTATAAGCTAAGCCAACAACAGGATCTGCTAACTCCCAAATTTGAGTTGATGGATCTTTAAAAGCACCATCACCAAATGCAAGTACTTCTACATCTACATTAAATTGTTCTTTAATAGCAACTCGAACTTTTTCAACAATTTCCTTTGCGTTTTTAGGAAACATTTTCATCCTATCTTCGCTTGCCTTATTAGTTCCTAATAAGCCGTATTGTTCGTTATAACCATGTTCTTTTGTAGGTTCATTTAAAATATCCGCAAGAGTAAGAACATTGGATGATTTATCAATTTTTAAAAGTCTATCTCTTGTTTCTTGTCTTTTGTGAACGTTAGAAATTAAGACATCTTTTGTATAAGATAGTATTGAAGTTACATCATTACTAAAAATGATACGAGCTTTAGCTCCTGCTTTTTCAATTGTATTGATATAGAGTTCTACATAATCTACTCCAGTGATCGGATGTTTACTTTCCTTAAATAGATGCTTAAACTGTTCAAGCGTTAAAGTATCTACATATGGATTAATTCTTGCATCGATTATCTGTTCTTCGCTAACTAACGCGTTTCCTACTTCATCTCGTGGATAATTCAAAACTACTGTGACTTCTTTTGCCCCTAAAGCAATACCGCGAAGACATGTTTCAAAACGATTTCGTGAAAAAATCGGAAAAACAACACCAACATGCCCACTTGGGAATTTCTTTTTTACATCACGAGCAACATCAAAAACGGAAGCATAATTGTTGTCGCTTCGCGCGATAACAGCTTCCGTTATACAAATAATGTCATTATTTTGTAGTTTGTAATTATAGAGTTTAGAATCGTTAGCAAGACTATCGACGACAATCCTTACAAGATCATCGCCCGCTTTTATAAGGGGTGCTTTGATACCTCTTGCAATTACGCCTGCCATAATTTCCTCTTTCCGCATTAAATTGTATCATAAATGATACATTTATTGGAGAAAAATCGTTAAATTTATTAAAAGCACTTTATATAGTTTATTCTTTTGGCATTTCAAGCGGTGCAAGACCTTTTTTAATTCTTTTTTTGTTAACTTTCATCAGCTTTTTCTTCACGCCATATGGATCATCACTAAACCTACGTTTTAAGTATTTTGTTTCTACTATTAAAGTAGTAAGTGAAACTGCTGCTAAAACTACAAGCATAGCACCAAAAAACAATATGATTATATCAGTTAATAGAGCAACAAGAATTATTAAAAGAGTTATAGGAAAGAAAATAGCTGCAAGTATTTTTAACCCATCATGGGCATTTTTAAGTTTATCCATAAATCCAACGAAGTGGATCGCATCGCCCTTTGCTTCATTTAATATTATTGCTCCAATCGTAAGTGCAGCAGCAAATAGGAGAATATCTTTAATAAATATAAAGGATTGCCCCACTTTTTCATGATTAACAAATAAACCAACAATTGAAAATGCTAGTAGTATAGGTCCAATTATAAAGGCAATATAACTTATATCGTTAAGTGTTTGTGATCTATTCCCATCTGCTAATCCAAAATAGACAAGAACAGTAAATAGACCAATAAAAATCGTGTTCATTATTAAAGAACCAACTTGAACACCACGATATATTGGTCTAGGTTTCTTTTCTTTTTCTGCTTTTTTATTAATTTCCACTTTGCTCATAGTATAAAACTCCTGGTTTTATTTTAACCTATAAACAATAAAATCAAAAATCAACTAACTAATCCAATCTTTTAAATAATTGCTCAAGTTCTTGGATTTTTGCATCGATGTCGCCATCGGTTAATGATTTTTTAACACAGGTGTGAAGATGATTATGTATGATTTCAAAATTTGCTTTTTTAAGTAATGCAATAGATGCCAAAATTTGATTAGAAATCTCAATACAATCTGCATCTTCTTCAACCATCTTTTTAATGCCAGTGATTTGTCCTGCTGCAACATTTAGATACTTTATAATTTTCTTTTTTTCCGTAACCATTTTGCTCCTCCCTAATTAATTTATTGAAGTTAGTTGCTTTTAAAGTAATGCTACTAATAATGATAAAAATTCCAGACAAAGCCATTGAAAAGCTCGCAATCATTGGATTGAGGCCGATTTTGTAGGGGTAATAAAGAATTCCCGCAGCTAAGGGTATCATTAAACCATTATAGAAAAACGCCCAAAATAAATTCCATTTAATATTTCTGACTACTTTGTTTGCAAATAGAAATGTTCTTACTATATCGAGCAAAGCATCGCGCATTATAATAATATCAGCGCTTGCAATTGCAACTTTTGTTCCATTCCCAATTGCAATCCCTAAAAAAGCAGATTCTAACGCTGGTGCATCATTAATTCCATCCCCAATCATCACTACCTTTTTATTTTCTAACTTTAAATTGTTAATTATATCTACTTTTTCATGAGGTAATAATGATGAGTAGACTATTTTTATACCAATTCTACTTGCAACCTTTTTTGCAATAAATTCATTATCACCCGTTAACATAATAACTTCTTTTCCTAATTTTTGAAGATAATAAACCATCGACTCAGCTTCCTTGTGTATTTCATCTTCAAAAATAAAACTTCCAATATAATTATTGTTTTCTGCTATATGAATGTAAGTACCAACTGTTAGTGGTGGGACAAAATTAACACCATTATTTTTTAATAATGTTTCATTACCAATTAAATATCGTTTACCCTCACTTTTTGCACTTATACCTTCGCCAGGAATATATAAATATTCGTCTATTTTGCACAATTGAGGCTTAAAATGCTCTTTTAAATATTTGGTTAGTGCTAGTGCAAGCGGATGATCACTTTGTGATTCAATACTATATAATTTATTTACAATTTCTTTCAATTTATTTTTACTAATCGTTACTTCAGTAACATGTAAATTACCATAAGTTAATGTGCCGGTTTTATCAAATACGACAGTGTCACATTTTGCTAACTTTTCAAACGCCATAGCGTTTTTTATTAAAACACCATTTTGTGCTAACTTACTTGTACCACTCATAACAGCAATTGGGGTCGCTAAGCCTAAAGAACATGGGCAAGATATTACTAAAACTGATATAGCCATATTAAAAGCAAGATCAATATCAGCACATAGAATCCAAATTATAAATGTGATTATCGCGATTAATAAAACTGTAGGAGTTAAAATACCAGCTACTTTATCAGCAAGTCTAGAAAGTGGAGCTTTGCTATTACTAGCTTCATTAACTAATTTTATAATTTGTTGAACTGTTGTATCTTCTGCTCGCTTAGTAACTTTAAATAGAAATGAACCACTTAAATTTATCGTAGCAGCAACTACTTCATCTCCTTCTTTTTTGCTAATAGGTATACTTTCACCAGTAATTGCAGCCTCATTTACTTCGCCATATCCGCTAATTATAATGCCATCTAAGGGAATTGAAGCACCTGGATTGACACGAATAATATCTCCAATTTTTATATTTTTTACATTAGTTTCTATAAATGTATCACCAATTTGTTTATATCCCGTTTGAGGGACCAATGCCAAAAGTTCTTCAAAACTACTTTTCGTGTGTTTTATTGCCAATGTTTCAAGATACTCACCAAGAGCTACATGAACTAAAATTGTTGCTGCCGCTTCAAAATAAACATTATTTGAGAATCTTGTAACTATTTCGCTATTATTTGTTTTTATACCAATAATTACATTAACATAGGCATAAGCACCATAAATGATTGCACTTATTACACCTAAACTAGTTAAACTAGCCATTGAAGGTTTTAAATGAATTAAATTTCTAAAACCAATAATAAAGGTATTAAAATAAATAATAGCAATAGTTAAAACTAAAATAAGTTGAACAGTTAGTGAAACAAGAGGATTGGTTGAAATAACTGGGAGACCAATCTTTGGTCCCATTGCTAAATATAGTATTACTAATAAAAGTGCGCCTGATACTAAAAGTTTTATTAAATCTTTATAGTTAGTCTTCTTTCGAGTTATACCAATAAACTCTTCATCACTTATTATTTTAGCTTTGAAGCCTCTTTCAATAACTGTTTTAATGATAATGTCATGATTTACTTCTTTTTTAAAAATAACAGTTAGTTCGTTAGAAATAAGATTTACATTTGCTTTTTTTACTTCACTTAACTTATTAATTGCGTTTTCAAGATTATTGCTACAACCTGCACAATGCATTCCTTCAATTTGATACTTTATTATCATATATACTCCAATACCCTATGGGGGTGTATTAATGTTAACAAACTCTTTCGCTCTTAGCAACTAAAGTTATAACCAAGTTATGATATAATTTAATCATGCAATCATTAAATAACTTTTTTGTAATTGGTCCTGGTCCAAGTAGTTCACATACAATTGGGCCATATCGTGCCTCCCTTGCATTTAAAGAACTAATTAAAAGGCGTAAAGTTTCATATATTGAAGTAACGCTTTATGGTTCCTTAGCGTTTACAGGTAAAGGGCATGGAACTGACGAAATAATTCTTCGCGTTTTTAAAGATATTGATGTTTTTGTCTATTTTGATACTAAAACAAAGACAAAACATCCTAATACTTTTAAAATTGTTGCTTACTTAGAAAACGATACTTCAATTAGTCGCACTTATGTCTCTATTGGTGGTGGTAGTTTTGAAGATTTAAACGGTGAGCCTTATGACCCTCGTGATCACTATCCTTTTAAATCATTTGATGAAATAAAAGAATATATGAAAAAACAAAACTACACTGGACTAGACCAAATTGTAGATGAATTTGAACCTAATTTGACACCTTATTTAGAAAAAGTATTAAAAACAATGTTTGAGGCAGTTAAAAAAGGTATTTCTTCAACCGGAGAAATTAACGCTTCTAGAACTTTGAAAGTTAAAAAAGTTGCTAAGGAAATGTATGAAAGGGCAAACCAAATTAAAGATAAGTATGAAAAAGAAATGCTACTATTATCAAGTTTCGCCTATGCTGTTGCTGAATTAAATGCTAGTAAGGAAATTGTTGTTACTGCTCCTACTTGTGGTAGCAGTGGAATCTTACCTGCGATTCTCTATTATGCCTATCATTATGAGGGAATTAGTGAGGATTTGTTAATTAGAGCCCTAAAATGTGCTGGTTTAGTTGGAAATTTATTTAAACAAAATGCTTCTGTTAGTGGTGCTGTTCATGGTTGTCAAGCAGAAATTGGTGTAGCTACTGCAATGGGTGCAGTTGCTCTTAGTTCAATTCATAACCTATCAATATACGCACTTGAATATGCCGCCGAAGTCGCTATCGAACATGCTTTGGGATTAACTTGTGATCCGGTAGATGGATATGTAGTCATTCCTTGTGTAGAGCGTAATGGTGTATATGTCCTTAGGGCTGTTGATGCTTTCTTATATGCAAAACATGTTTCAGGCCTTCGTAAAAATAGAGTTTCGCTTGATAACATTATTGAAATTATGAAAATTACTGGTGATGCGATTCACCCTTATTACCGTGAAACTAGTCAAGGCGGTTTAGCAAAAATTATCAAAGATTAAGTCTTTGACTTAAATTAACATGTTATCTCTTGAGTTAATTTTTAATTGTTTTAAGATATTATATGTGAATGTGAGGATTCAGTTATGGAATGGTTTGCAAATTTCTTTCAATCAAATTCAGTTTGGGTTTATATAATAATCTTTTTCGCTAAGTTGATTGAAGTATCTATGATGACAGTACGTCTTATTCTTGTTAATCGAGGTATGAGAACGTTGGGTGCAATCATTTCATTTGTTGAAGTTATTTTATGGGTTTTTGTAGTTGCGGGCGTTTTAACTAGTTTTACATCTTCTCCATTAAAAGGCGTCATGTATGCGGCTGGCTTTGCTAGTGGGGTCTGGGTTGGAGGCATAATTGAAGAAAAAATTGCACTTGGCAAATCTGTGCTTCAAATAATTATTCCTGTAGAAAAAAGTGCTTCTGTTAGCAAGGCAATTAGAGATCTTGGTGTTGGTGTTACTGAAGTAGCAGCAAAAGGCCATAAATCTGAAAAAGAAATTTTAATTGTTTTTCTAGAAAGAAAAACTTCTAAAAAAGTAATTGAAATTACTAGAGCTATTGCTCCAGACGCCGTTATTAGTTCAAATGAAGCTACTACTATTTATGGCGGATACCTTCCCGCACGTAAAAAATTCACTTTAAGAAAATAAATATCATATCATTTAAATTCATTAAGTTTTTTTAGGATTAATAAGAACTAATTCAAAATTACCTTCTATCGTTAAGGGGTGTGATGAAGTTGTTAGAATAAATGCATCTCCTAACGAACATTTTAAAGAGCCTACCTTACCACTTCCACTAGTAACTATAAGAAGATAGTAGTATGGAATATTATTAAAAGTGTAATTATTAATAATTTTTAGTGTTCTTATCATAAAATGTTTTCCACTGAAAATTATATTTTTTTTAGTGTCAAAATGCAGAATTGGAACAGGAAATGGTGAATTATCAGGTATGTTAATAACTTCGAGTGCCTCTTTTAAATGTAATGGTCTTTTATGACCGTTTTCAAGTCGATTATAATCGTAAACACGATAAGTAAGATCAGATGATTGTTGAATTTCTAAAAGAAGAGTTCCACTTAAGATTGAATGCAGTGTTCCTGGATAAACAGGAATAAAACAATTGTTTTCTATATGAAAATATTTCAATAAATCATTCCATTTGTCTGCAGATAATAATTGTTTAAATTCTTTAATTGATTTAGCATGATGCCCTATTTGTATTTTTTTAGAAGGAGGGGCTTTTAAAATCAACCATGCTTCTTCTTTTCCAAAGCTCTCGCCTAGTTTTCGTGCATATTCATCATTTGGATGAACTTGAATTGAAAGATCATCAGTCGCATCAATAATCTTAACTAATAAAGGAAACTCTTTATTATTATCATTTCCAAATAAATGACGATTTTCTTTATATACTCTACTTAATGTTTGGCCTTTAAAAGGCTCGTTTTCAACTATTGTATCACCGTGAGAATGAGCACTTATTAACCAACATTCGCCAATTTTTCCATCAGGTACATTTTTAAAATATTGAGCTAAATTCCTTCCACCCCAAATTTTACTTTGAAATATTGGCGAGAGTTTAATTACCCTAACATCTTCACTCATAATATTGCTCCATAAAATTTGTAATTCGCTTTTTAATTTCAACAAATTTACTATAGGAAACATCCTTATTGACATCATGAATAGATAGATAAATTTTCATTTTTGGTTCTGTGCCTGATGGCCTGAAAGTTACACTTCCAAAATCAAAAATAATACGGAAAACATCTGAAATAGGTAGAGCAAGTTTTTCGATATCTGCATTTTTTGTTATTTTTTGACTACTTAAATAATCCTCAACACACTCTATGTCTAAACCTTCAAAAAGTTCTTTAATGTAATTTCGAACATTTTGCATAATTTTAGAAATTTGCGTCTTGCCTCTAATGCCTTTAAATTCGTAATTTAATAGTTCATCATTAAAATAACCATATTCTTTGTACATTTCATCAATTATCTTTGTAATGCTTTTTCCATTATTAAAATGGTAATGAAACATATTTGTTGTCATAATTAAAGCCTGAAATGCATCTTTATCTCTTACTTTTGAAGAGAAAAGATAACCAAACGATTCTTCATACCCAAAATAGAAATATTCATTTTTTCTAAGTAATTCGATTTGTTCACCGATAAACTTAAATCCTGTTAGAGTACTCAATACTTTTATCCCATGTTTTTTAGCAATCAAAGAACCTAGTTCAGGTGTAACAATTGTAGTTATCATTACCGCACCTTTTCTAGGTGGTTTTACTTTGATTAGATAATTAAGTAAAAGCGCTCCTAATGTTGAGCCATCTAAATAAATATACTTATCATTATCTAGAACTGCTACTCCTAATCGGTCACCATCAGGATCTGTAGCTAATAAAAGAAAAGCTTTATTATTAAGACCTATTTTTTCAGCAAGCCTAAAAGCTTCTTTTGATTCAGGATTGGGGGACTTAACCGTAGAAAATGATGAGTCAGGTATTTTTTGCTCCTCTACTTCTAAAACATTAAAACCTAAATCATGAAGTATTTTAGCTCCATAGACATAACCTGTCCCATGAATTGGAGTATATACAACTTTAAAATTAGGGTTAATTTTTACAAGGGGATGAAGAGATTTTAAAAATAAAAGATAATTTTCATCTTCTTTCTCATCTAATTCTTTAATTATGGATTTCTTTAATAAAGTTTTATAATCTTCCAATTCGAAAGCAAAATAATCTTCTTTTGTTTCCATAAAGTATGCGACTTTTTCTGCAAGATCTGGAACAAATTGACAACCATTTTCATCATATAATTTATAACCATTATATTCACTTGTGTTATGACTAGCCGTAATTATAATACCTGCTTGCGCTTCTTTATTTCGTATGACATAGGATAATTGAGGAGTAGGACGAGGAGATTTAAAAACAAAAGACTTAATATTAAAATGTGCTAATGTTTGTGCAGCAACTTTTGCAAATCGTTTACCATCACGCCTTGTATCGTAGGCAATAATTACACTAATTGGTTGAGCAAATTTTTCTAATAAAAAATAGGCAAGACCTATTGATGCGCCTTTAATTGTAAAATCATTAATTCGATTAGGACCAATATCCATTAAACCGCGCATTCCACCGGTGCCAAAACCTAATTTTGCACCAAAGCATTCGAAAAGCTCCTCTTTTGAAGCATTTTCTAATGCTTTTTTGTAATCAAGAGAGAGTAACCTACTTGACATCCACCGCTTAATTTCTTCTTTCATATATCCTTAAAATTCTTACTTTGTGCCTTAATAATGAATTAATGGTGAAGTATATAGTTTTTTAGCATGTGCTTTTCTATTAACTCCACCATTAAAACAAATATGAGAAAAGGAGAACAATATGTTATTTAGTAATTGTCCGTTTGCGACGCATAACTAGATATAAATACGCGGTTCCAGTACCAACTGCTGCAAAGATCAACAGATAAATCGGTGAAAGTTCAAGAACTTTTAAAGTATCAATCGGTCTTACTGGAGCAGACCTAGGATATGCATTGTTTGCTGAGTCAACAATAAAGAAAGTCCAACCTTGTGCTTCACCATATTTATTAAATAGATATACTGCACGTTCACGAGCTGCCACAACATTAGCATCGGTAGTTGCATCATCAACAAAGATATCTTTAGCAGCATTAGATAATGTCGCATATTCAGCAGATAGCGTATTCCATGGAACAAGATTTCCAGTACCAGCTAGACATAGATCATAAGTTTCAGCAAGGAAATATGCGCCATAGTTCGTTGCTTCTTGAAGTGGATCAATGTCAAAGGAAGTCGGTAAATGACTAATTGAAACAGCGCGATCTCCTTCAGGAGTATTATAGTTAACTAATTGAACATTTTTAACATATGAAACACCCCAACCGCCAGCTCGATTATCAGCAAATTCTAAATAATATTTTTTACTAGTGTTAAGACTAGTTAAATCAAGGAAGTGATTATCAAAGTTTTCATTTTCTTTATTTGATAAATTATCACGACGAACAAAGCGTAGTTTTTCAATATTTGTGCCTACTTCTTTTACCGATACAAAGATTTGTTTGTCATGTTTTAATCCACCGGCCCAGTCGAATTTAACATAATTATTATCACCTAACGTAAAAGCGCTTGAACGAAGAATTCCAACGCCGTTATCACCTTTACCTCTTTTATTGCTACGAGCAGATGAATCTCCGCCATCTCTATCCCAGCCCATATCTTTGTCACCTTGAACATCTGAAGTACTCCAATCTGTAAGATCAGGATTAAAAGATCCGTTTTTGATAGAGTTATCAGCAGATGCAATGTTTTTAACTTCGGGAAGAATATTAAGTGCTGTTTGATCTGCACTTGGAGAAAGAGTCTCGCTATAATAGGTTACAAAACTATCTGCAGAAAGCACAGACCATTCCAAAGACGAAGTATCACAAAGTAAAAAGTAGAGTTTTTCATTTAAATGTGCACTTAAATCAAAGTAGTATTGAAATAAGAATGCTTCAGCATTATCAATGTTTGAGCCATATTGCGCCGTTGCAACATTTTTATCGTTGTAATGCCTGTTAGCAAAACGAGCGACTTCAGTATGATCTGTAGATTTTCTTACTGATAAGTAGGCAAAAGATGGGTGTTTACCACCACCTAGTTTGAAACTTATCCACCCCGTGCCTCCAAGAATAAAATCGCTAGAGCGTAAATAGCCCATTCTCTCTTCAGACATACTACCATCCCATTTAATTGGACCATCACCGGCATATTGACCAGAAGAAACACCAAGTTGATAATTTCCATCGCGATCATATGGATGTGAGCCAAAATAAGTAGCATGTCCATGGACGAGTGAAGGATGGAAAGCTGCCATACCCTCTTCGTCTTTCCAGAGTCTATATGATTTCCAACCAGTTAAATCACCAGTTTCAAAGCCCCCATTTAACACTTGATAAGGTGTGTAATCAGCTTTCACTTGCACTTCATTAGGTTTCGACGCGAATACACTAATTAGCAAAGCAAAAACGCCAACAATGAGGGAAAGCGTTAAACGTTTTTTCATATTATTTTCTCCTTTTGTGTTTATTTGATAAATAAACGCATCTTATAATTTTATATTATTGTGATAAAATCGCTTTGTCAATATCAAAACCGGTTAAATATAGGTTAATTTATTGGATTTGTAGATTAAAATTTATTAAATTAACTTACAAATAATATTTCTTTAACTTTCTTATTAATATGTTGTATCATTAAGGTGTAAGTCGAAATTCATCATTTTTTTGTGAAAATTGAGCGAAAAAACGTTCTAAAACTTCATAAATTCAAAAATCCGATCTTAAGTTTAATAAAATATATACTTAGTTAATAAACAAAATTAATTTACAAATTAGTTAAAAAAGGAGTGTCACAATGAAAAAAATCACTTTAAAAAGTATTGCTGAGAAATTTAATGTCAGTACAGTCGCAGTTCACAAGGCCTTAAATAACCAAAAAGGTGTTAGCGAGGATCTGCGCAAAAAAATTAAGGCATATGCTGCTTCAGTAGGGTACGGGGTTAGATCACCACGCCAAGTTATGAATAATAGTCGCTTTATATTTGTCATAAATAAAGACTTCTTTTTAACCCCTTCTGAGCAATATTATTCAAATATTTTTTATTATTTAAGTGGTGAATTATCAAAAGTGGATAGTCTTCTTCAAGTCGTATTTGTTAGTGATATTAATCCTGTAGAAAAACTAAAATCTGCGATAAATACTTTGAAACCAGATGGAATCTTTTTTGCAGGAGAATTAGACCCTGAAATATGTAAATATATGGAAGACGTCCGTATACCATCGTTATTTATTGATTATTACTCACCATTATATTCACTCAACTTTATGTATAACAATAATCATGAAACCGCCTATAAACTTACCACTTATTTAATTGAAAAAGGTCATCGTAAAATCGGTTTCATCGGCAATATTAATAAAACGGCAGCAGTTTTTGATCGTTATTTTGGGTACTTAAAAGCGATGATGGCTAATGGCTTACGATATAGTGCAAATTGGCACATTAACGAAAACATTGAATTAAGTCACNTGTTGTTTGATTTACCACTTAGCGATATGCCAACAGCTTTTATTTGTCACTGTGATGCTGCCGCTCAAAAACTTTATTCAATTCTCTCCTTTAATGGGTTCAAAATACCAGATGATATTTCTGTAGTTAGTTTCGATAATACACAGCTTTGTGAAAATTTATTACCTAAATTGACTTCCATTGGACCAGCACGTGATTCCTTTGCAAAAAAAGCATATAGTGCAATGATTGATATTATGAATAAAAAGCGTGTTACACACCAAATCACCGTCACTTTAGCTGAAAGAGAATCAGTTAAGCCACTTGCATAATACTTAGTTTTATATAAGATAAAGATTAAAACATTAGTTAATTTTTGATTAATTTTTAATTAAAATGTTTTTAATATTAATTGTTATGATATACTAAAATTGAGGCATATGAAAATGAATAAACGACATCACTTTATTATGTTTATCGTTTTGGGTTTGCTAATAACTGGCTGCAGTAATTTTTCTAGTAGTAATGTATCAAATGACTCAAATGATAATAATACAAGTATTGAAACAGTTTATCCAATAGGGAAATATGTGCAAAAAAATATTTCTCAAATTAACACATTCCCTTCTTTTCCTAATAATTACAAATTTATAGACTTTAGCAAAATCGCAAAAGAATTAGACTCTTTGGTTTTTAATTTTGCTAATGATTCAGAAGCTAAATTACCTTCCTATATTGCTAATGACCCTACTACATGGAGCCCCATGGGCTATTGGCATGATCAACCAAGACAACCTCCTACATATAATCCACTTGAAACAGGTTATTTAAGAAGAACATTTGGATTACCAACTTATGTTGGTGATAATCGCGTACTTAGTTCTGGTAGTGAAGCAATTGTAACTATCGGATCTGTTCTTGGCAGTACTTTGGCTGGTATTGATAAACAAAATCAAACATTTAATGAAGACTCGTATGATTTTGTTGAAATGACATTCGCAAGTTATGACACTGGCTGTAAATTAGTTCATAACTATGGAGTACAAGGGCAAAGCTTTTGGTACGACTTGTTCCCGCAAATATTGTTCGCACGCTTATATAGTTATTACCCTAATACACAATATATGCGTGAAATGGTTTTAAACGGAGCTGATCAATGGTTAGCAGCCATACCAAATTTTGTTAAAGATGGTGAGCCAAATTATGAATTCGTTGGCTATAATGTTGTTTTAAAATCTCCTACAACGACAGGTGGACACATTGAACCTCCTAATGGTGGACTTGCATTTATTTTTTACTCTGCTTATGAAATAACTAAAGATGAAAAATATTTGGATGGTTGTAAAGAAGTTCTTAATTATTTACAAACCTATGAAAAAAACCCAAATTATGAAGCACTTACTGATTATGCTCCTTATGTAGCAGCCATATTAAATCATAAATATGGCACTAATTATGATATTAGTAAGTTCATCGATTTTATATTTGATAATGATTCTACATTTAGACCAGGATGGGCAGTAATGAATGATAATTTCGCTGGTTACCCGATGCATGGGTTAGTTGGCCAAACTGGTGATTATGCCTTTTCAATGAATTCGCTTCACTTACCAACAACTCTTATGCCGCTAGTAAAATATGAGCCCTGTTATGCATCTACTATGGGCAAGTATATGCTAAATTTAGTTAGCAATAGTCGTGTCTTTTTTGCAAAAGAGCATCCAATTAATAAGCAATCAATGGATTCTTATCTTCCGTTTGATCCGTATGGCAATATCATATATGAAGGTTTTAGAAATAATTGGAATGGTGTAAATGGATATGCAATGGGCGACGCTACCACAATATTTAATCAACCAAGTGACTTAAGTTTATATAGTAGTGTTTTCCTTGGAGGAATGGGGGCACTAGTTTCTCAAACAGACGTTAATGGAATATTACAAATTGACTTAAATGCTACGGATAGTTTTGGAAATAATGATTATCCTACTTATTTATTCTATAACCCATATAGTGAAGATAAGATTTTTACTTTTAATGGAACAACCACAAATTACGACCTCTTTGATGCAACATCAAACTCTATATTTGGTCGCAATTTAGTAGGAAATACCCGTATTTTGCTAAGAAAAGAAAGTGGCATAGTATTAAAAGTACTACCCGCAAATAGTTATTTAAAATTAGAAAATGATACATTTTATTTAGGTGAAAATATTTTAAATAAAGAACGTCCAGCAGTCGAATTTTTAAACATTAACACTAGACAAGAACTAACGGAAGATAGCCCGATTAAAATTGCATATACTGGTCTTCATGATGATGATGTTATTAATATGAAAATATATTTTGGCAGTATCTTAGCTTACGATGGTGAACCAGTTACCACTTTCTATTATGAAAAAGATATCCTGCCAGATACGGATTACACTTTAAAAATAGTCATCGAAACTAATAATGGACTAACAGATTATGTTACAAAGAAAGTTGTGTGTAGGTAACTTTTATGAATAAAAAAATTACATTTCTTCTTTTAGGAATCTTATTAATTACTAGTTGTGCTAATAACTCAAATAGTAGTTTAAATAGCGATAATTCAGATTCTATTACTACTAGCAGCGAAAACACATCCGAAATTCCTACATGGAATGGTGAAAGTGTGCGTTACTCAGCTTTTCACATTAGTCAATTTGGTAGTGCCACACCAGCGGGTGTAGCCAATTATATTGAAAATGAAGATTATGTGCAAATTTGGAATATTGATGCTAGTTTAGACAACTATGGTGGCGTGCAAACACCAGTTTTAAATTTAGATTTCTCAAAAGCAGTTATCTTTGAAATGAACGTTTTAAGCGCCTACTCTCAATATATTGTTAAGTTAGCCGTTGAGGGCGAACTTGAATATTACTATGTTTTATCAGACGATAATACTCCAGGAATTATTTCAATCAATGTTGTTAGTTCAATGCTTAGTACTAAATATAGAGAACGAAACACTCAACCTGACCCAGGTTACCAAAACGGATGGAAATACGAAGGCAAAACTAAACATTGTACTTTTCATATTCTAGCTAAAGGACCAGATGGAGAAAGACAAACAGCCGAACTAAATATTAAGCATATTGCTATCTATAATAATCAAGAAGCAATAACAGGTATTGAAATTACTTCTTCTGCAATTTCGGATAATAAGATAAGTCGTCTAGTTAATAGTGATGCAGTCTTTTTAAACGCTTCTGTTCTTCCAAATTCGTCAAGTCAAGAAGTCTTATGGGATAGTGCTAACTCAGACATAGCTAAAGTTGACGAATTTGGAAAGCTAACTTTTGAAGGTGTAGGACGAACAACGATTAGTGCTAAATCTAGAGTTGACCAAAGTAAAATTGCAACTCTAGATATTGATGTCTTAAGTGGTTATGAAAATATTGATGACCTAAAAGTTGCCCTAGCAGGCCTTAACTATGATGGTAGTAATGAAGATGTAGAATTCTTTAATGATTTATTTAATACAACTTGGAGTGGCGAAATTTATTTAAACTTAACACCTGAAACAATGTCTAGCGTTAAGACACATAAGGAAAGTAATACTTATGTTTTAGAAAATTACTTTGATAATAATAATTTTACACACATTAATGAAGCAAATGCGCGCGAACTTAATAATAAAGCAAGAATGAAACTTAATTTTACAAATGGGGCTGTTAATACAATTTACCGTTGTATTGATGGTTTACTTTACTTAGAAGGAAGTGCCGAAGATTTATTTATAACTTATGCAACTAAAGATGATGATTGGCAAAAAACTAGTTCTTATATTGAAAAAGGAATTATCATCAATACTAGTGGTCAACCGCAAAAATATACAATTGATATAAGAAATACAACCCTTTACTTTGATGATTTTCCAACCGATTTTACAAATGCCGAAAAATGGACAATTCCTGACCGTACTAAGCAAAGTGAAGATCCTGTAGTTCATGCTCTTAGTCCAGCTTCACTTCGTGTTGTCGGAGATAAACTTGAAATGAAACAAAATAAATACCCTGAAGCAAAATATTGTTTTGGTGGTATTGTAAGTAAAATAATTGCAAAACATGATGCCCCAAGAGTACAAATGCTCCTACAAGTTGATGAGCTAAATCGAATGAATGAGTATGTAAAAACAATGTGGGAAATTAAAGTTCTTTATTATGATGAATATGGAAATGTTATTTCACAAAACCCACTTAAAGTAAGTTCAGGCAATGAAATAGGATTCCAAGTTATCGATTTTAATCCTGCTTATCCTAATTTCCAAATTTACTTAGTAGTTAATGGTAGTGATATTGGAGCCCAATTTGCAGACGCGACAATGAAAATTAGTTATTTAAAAGCCTATAGCGTGGAGTAAATTATGAAAAAGCAATTACTAATAACAAAGAATCAAATTAAACCAACTAGACCTGATTTTAAAGTTTTTGGTGTTTTTAATCCAGCAATTATTAAAGTTGCTGATGAATATATTATGTTTGCAAGAGTAGCTGAAACTGTCGCACTAGAAAAAGATTCTCATGTTGTAATACCTGTTTATCGTAATAATGACTACACATTTTTAAAGTTTGCTACTAATGACCCAAATTATGATTTTTCCGATGTAAGAGTTATTAGAAATCATCGTCAAAATTATTTAACGTCAATTAGTCATTTTAGGATTGGTCGAAGTAAAGATGGCTATAATTTTACATTTGATGATACACCCATACTACCTGATTCTATTTATGAAGAGTTTGGAATTGAAGATCCTAGAATTACTAAAATTGATGACAAATACTACATTTCATATACCGCTGTTAGTGAATATGGAATAAATGTACGGTTAATGGTTACTGCTGATTTTAAGAAATTTACACGATTAGGTAATATTTTCCATTTTGATAATAAAGATGTTGTATTATTTCCTAAAAAAATAGGAGGGTACTATTACGCTTACCATCGACCGAGCACCAGTGAATTTGGTCGTCTTGATATGTGGGTAGCAAAAAGTACAAACTTACTCCACTGGGGTGAGCATGAAGTCTTAACTGGTGCTCGCATTGATTATACCGCAAGTGTTCGCTTAGGCGCTGGAGCAGTCCCATACCTTACAAAAGAGGGCTGGATTGTAATTTATCATACAGCTGATTCCTTTAACCGCTATCACCTTGCAGCTCTATTAGTTGATAAAGATGATCCAAGTAAAGTTCTTAAACGAAGTAAAAAGCCTTTAATCTTTCCAACAGAGCTTTTTGAAAAAGAAGGACTTATGCCTGAAGTCGTCTTTACTTGTGGTGCTATTTTTGAAAAAAATGAAATTAAAGTCTATTACGGAGTATGCGATGAAGCAATTGCAGTCGCTACTTTAACATATGATGAAATTTATGAAAATTTAGGGGAGGTTTTATGAAACGAAGACTAATTAAATTAAGTTTATTACTAAGTTTATTACTTCTTTGTCCGGCATTAACTGGTTGTGTTAGTAATAGAAATGTCAACGAGATTAAAATCGCTCTAGATATTGAAGATGATGGTAGATATGACGAACTATTTGCACTTTATAAAGAACAAACAGGCATAAGCGTTAAAGCCACATATGGCCAAGATGTTGGTAAATTAATTGGCACCAAAGATGAGCCAGATATTATTAAAACAAGTACTGTTATCATTGAAGCAATGAAACCATCTTTAATTGATTTATCGCCCTTAATAAACGCTGATCCTAGTTTTAAACTTACTGATTATATTGATCCAATCGTTGAAGCTCTAACGATTGATGGTAAAGTTTACGCCTTACCAACTTCGCTTAATACATCACTTCTTTACTATAATAAGGCGATGTTTGATGAGCATGAAGATGCAATCCGAACCGCATTAGAGTTAGAACCAGGCGAAAGTGTCTATCCACAGGCTGATTGGACATACGATGAATTCCAAAAAGCAGGCGTAGCAATGACAAAATTTAGTGGTCCACCCCCACACTATTTTGGAGCTGAAACCCAACTGAATTGGTGGGGTGAATGGTATGTTTATGTTCAACAAATGGGTGGAAATTTTTATGTTCCTAATACTAATAATCACCGCGTCAACCTTACAAGTGATGAAGTTATCGCTGCTACAACTTTCTTCCGAAATAAAGCAATGGGACCTGAAGGAACAAAATTTAGCCCAAATGCAAATGAAATGGCAAGTGCTAACTCGTTTTCAGCAGGCAATGTTGCCATGATTTTTGGAGGGCACCTCGGAGACTGGTTTTCTTATGATGTTTTAGAACTTGATTGGGATATTCAAGTTTTACCAAAGCCAATAGGACGACCTGAAGCTCCTGGTGGAGAATTATCAGCTGATGCTTTTGGTATTTCAGTGCGTAGTAAAAAAGTTGAAGCATCATTTAACTTTTTAAAACTCTGGGCTGGTAAAGAAGGTGCTCTTAAAATGTATGAGTTTGGTAAAATTGGCGCACTAAAGAATATGCAAGAATATATTGCGGAATTACCAAGTGAAAAACAAAAGAATTTAAATATTGATGGCCTTTTTGCAGCGATTAACGAAGCAATCATCCTTCCAAGAGAACAAGATTTTTCTAAAATAATGCGTGAATTCGTAATGAGCGAATTATATAAATTAATGATTGATGGGCGAGGAGCTGAAACTGATGTAGTCTTAGTTTTGAACCGAATACAAAATAACGTTAATAATTACTACATTAGTCTATATGGAAACAACTAGATGACAACTAAAAAGAGTAAATGGAAACAGTTTAAGAAGAATTTTAGAAAAGATTATCGTTATTTTCTTCTTTTTACTGGGATAGCCCTAATTGGTTTCCTGCTCTTTTACTTTTATCCTATTGTCAGAACTCTTATCTTGTCTTTTACAAATAAAAATATCTTTGACACCAATGCTGAATTTGTGGGCTGGGAAAATTATCTTTATGCTATAAAACATGATAAACTTTTTGCCCTATCAATAAAACAATCAATGATTTTTGCTCTTGTAAGTGGCTTTTTTGTTCTAGTAACTTCTCTTATTTTAGCGTTATTACTAAATAGCAAAGTTAAAGGAATTGGTGTTTTTAGAACGATTTATATGTTACCTTTTATCATTCCTAGTTTTGCCGTTGGAGCAGTTTATAAAAACTTATTCAACCCAACAACGGGACTTATTAATCAGGTCTTAAGTTTGTTTGGCGTTACAAATTTACCACTTTGGCATATTTCTCCAGATTCTGCTCTTTTTACAATGATTCTTATTAGTTCAATGGGTTTTGGCGTAAAAATGCTTGTTTTTCTTGCTGCTCTTCAAAGTATCCCTGAACATCTTTATGAAGCAGCTCGAGTTGAAGGAGCATCAAGAACACAACAATTCTTTAAAATCACATTACCACTTATTACACCAATGTTATTTTTTAATGTGATTTTAATTACGATTGATGGACTTCGTGCATTTTCACTTGCTTTCGTTATGGGTAACGGACAAGGCTGGCCAAGTAACTCAACACTCTTATTCCCTATTTATATGTTTATGACTGCTTTTAATATGCCGTTCCGTCTTGGATATGCTGCTGCGATGGCGTGGTTATTCTTCCTTATTATATTAGCGTTTACATTAATTCAATTTTTTGCCTCAAGATTTTATGTTGAAAAGGATATTACATTAGAATGATTAAAGCGAATTTAAAGAAAAAGCGACGTACAAAACAAAGGGAAAATGCCCGTAAAGCATTTATCTATTTTGCGCTGTCATTTTTCGCCTTTATCGCGCTAATCCCACTTTATTATCTTTGTATTACTGCTATGAAAGACTTAAACGAAGCAGCAACGCAAGCCACAATGTTTCCTCATTCTTTTGCTCTTTGGGATAATATAAAATTTGTTTTAACTCATCCAGATTATAAAATTGCCCGTATGTTTTTAAATACGATGTTTATCTTTGCTTTAAAAACACTAGGAACAATTATTACTTGTTCTCTTGCTGCTTATGGCTTCGCTTTTTATAAATTCCCTGGCAAAAACGTTATCTTTTTTATCTTACTATCGACAATGATGATTCCTGGCGAGCTACTTGGCATTCCAATCTATGAATTCATGGTTAATGCTGGGCTTAAAGAAGTTGCCTATATTCCACTTTGGATTGCAGCATGGTTTGGAACGGATATCTTTGTTATTTTTATGTTTAAACAGTTCTTTCAAACAATTCCAAAAGCACTTATTGAAGCAGCACGAGTTGATGGATATGGAGAAGTTGCAATTTTCTTTAAAATTGTCTTACCTCTTAATATGCCAGTAATAACAACAGTAATAATTCTTTATTTTGTTGGAACATACAATGACCTATACGGACCAGCACTCTATATTAGTGATAAATCAAATTGGGTCATGGCTAATAGTATTTCAATCTTTGAAAACTTATATCGAGAAGGTGGCTCTAGTTCTTATATAATCCCCTGGAACTATGTCTCAGTTGCAAGTCTTATTAGCTTAATACCTGTTGTTTTACTATTTAGTTTTATGCAAAAGAAATTTTTACAATCAATCGCAGGAGTGGGGCTTAAAGGATAATATGGATACTCTTAAAAAGTTACTTGAAACTCATCGTCTTAATACTAATATAATTAAGACAAAAAAGATCACCTTTTTAGGCGTTGGTAATGAAGATGTTTATAACATCTCTCGACCATTTGTTTTAAACGGTAAAACATATCTACCGGGTCGTGTCGAACCTCGCGATAAAGAAATTTCTCGCGTTATCTTTTTTGAAAAGATTAGTGAAGACACTTTTAAAGCAACGAAATATCAAATTCCTCATTTCCAAGACCCATGTGTAACAAAAATAGATGGAGACTTACTCATCGGCGGCACTGAAATATTTACTGATGAAAATCATAATATCACTAACTGGCACACGACCTTTTATAAAGGACCCAATCTTGAAAGCTTAAAAAAAGTTCTAATTGCTCCTTATAAAATGAAAGATGTGCGGCTTTTGCAGGATGAAAACGGAATTCATATCTTTTCTAGGCCTCAAGGCGGAGAAGCTCTATTTGGTAAAATCGGTTATGCTTTTGCATCAAAATTTAGTGATATAACGACGAAAATAATTGAAGAAGCCCCTCTATTAAAAGATCAAGGCGACTATACGACTTGGAGCGGAGTTAATGACGCGATAATGCTTAAAAACGGCTGGATTGGTGTTTTAGGTCATATCGCTATGATGAGTGAAGGTATGGTGCGTCATTATTATGGAATGACATTTGCCCTAAATCCAAAAACAAAAGAAAAAACACCTATAAAAATCATATGTGAACGCAGTGACTTTGCACCAGGAGATACTAAACGTTCAGATCTAGTTGATGTTGTTTTTGTAGGAGGTATTATTCGAAACGAAGGCGGTTTTGCAAGCTTATATGTTGGATTAAGCGATGCAGAAGCACATTATGCTCTTATAAATGATCCATTTTTAGAATATGAAAGGTTACCAAAAGTATGAAACAAAAATTAATAGTAGGTTTTTGCTCATTACTTCTTCTTGCTAGCTGCGGAGGCTCTATTTCAGAAGTGCCAACTTCAGAAATTGACATAAGTCAAACTGAAATTAACGATTTTGAAATAACTCCAATTAATAATGTTTTTGATTTTGATACCTTAAACGATTTGGAATTCCAATTCGATAATTCTATGTATAATATTTCATTTTTAAGTGGTCATAACATCATTGCTAGTGATTATGAAATATCTAGCAATGTTATCAAAATCAAAAAACATTATTTAGTCTATCTTACTCCTGGTAACTACGAATTAAATGTTCATGCTACAAATGGAAAAAGTAAATTAGGTTTTGAAATACAAGATAAGAATAATCAATATCGCGTTATTAATCACTCCTTTGAAACTGGGGACTTATTTGGCTGGGAGGCTAATACTATATTTAAAGGTGAACGAAATCTTCTAGCTTTTACAAATGATAATGTGATTTTAAGTGGCGATGCATTAAGTGAACCTTTTACAAATCATGGTAATTATCTTTTAGGACCTCCAGTTGGAGAAAACAAAGCGATATATGAAGAAAAAATGGGAACGTTAAGATCTTCTACTTTTACTCTTGCTGGAAGCGGCTTTATTACATTTAACTTTGGAGTTGGTCGAGTAGCAGATTTATCTTACCTTTCTTTTCATCGAGAAAGCGACAATTATGAAATTGCGCGTTACAGTGCATATAAATATCATGACTTACAATCTAGTAGTAGATTTGGTTACGCAACTCAATATCGAGCAGATTTAACTGATTATTTAGGTGAGCGACTTTATGCAGTAATTACAGATTTAGGTGGTCACGAGGATGATTATATAACTTTTGATGCTCTTCATACTTATTATGAGTCAATGCCTGAGGGAACAAATATTTATCCCGCCCTTAATGAAGTACCTGCTTTTGCTCTTGAGTTTGCTCCTAACGAAATCCCAAACGGCGACTTCTCGCAGGGGCTTGAAATGTGGAGTGTTTCTGAGCATCTTGGTTGGCAAGATACTTCAACTTTTCATATTGAAGAAGGGATATTAAAAAGTAATGCAACTGGAGATGAAGGGCGGGGATTAATTAGATCATCGTTATTTAAAATTGAAGGTTCTGGGTTCGCGTCGATAAAAATAGGTGCTGCAAAAGGTGCACGTTTTGATAAAGATACCTTTGTTTCAATTCGTTTACAAGGATCAAATAAAGAAATATTCCGTTTAGCAAATGAAAGACATGACGGGACTAATATGATTGAGTACTTTATAGACTTAAGTGACTATATAAATGAAGTCGCATACTTTGAAATAATTGATAATGCAACTAATAGTTGGGACACAATATTTGTTTCAAATATTAAAACATATTACGAAGAATTGCCAGATTTAACTACTGCAAATCATGCTCGAAATCTTGTTTATTAGGGAGGATTAAGGTGAGACAAAAACATTACTTATCAAAAATATTCATCCTATTAATTAGCTTTTTTAGTGTGCTTAGTTGTAAGGGTAATAATTCTATTAGTAGTGAAATAAGTAGCGAAGCTCCTACAAGTGAAACAAGCGAACAAACAACTTCTGAAGAAGATAGTAGCAAATATGAAATTATAAACGGAAGTTTTGAAACTGGAGACTTAACAGGGTGGGAAACTATTAAAGGCGATGCTTTTTTAGATACTGATATTGTTAGTTTTGATAATGTAAATCCAAATGTTAGCTATAACAAAGATGGAACTTACTTCTGCTATAGTCAAAATGAACGAGCAGAAGGAATACTTCGTTCTTCTTCTTTTATAATTGGTGGAAGTGGAATTATTACCTTTAAATTAGGTGGTGCTTATCTTAGTGCGCTTACATATATTTCATTTATAGATGCAGTTACTGAAATTGAATTATACCGCGTAGGTAATGAGTTATTTAATATACCTTCTGGAGGTAATCAAGATTATCGCGTTGAGAATATGAATGATTATTATGTTGATTTAAGTAATCTTCTTGGTCGTGAAATAAAAATCCAACTAGTAGACCTTTCTGTTGCAAATTACGGCTATTTAGTCGTTGATCATTTTGTTACATATTACAAAACTAAGTCGAATTTGCAAGGTTTTACAAAGGCAAATGATATTAAACCGATATTTAGTGATTTTGCAGGCACACCAACTTCACTATATAACGGCGACCTTACAGAAGGACTAAATGGATATACAGTTATCGGGGAAAACGGTGTTTTTAAAGAAAGCCATATTAATTCATCACGCCGTCTAAGTAATCGTAGTGATGAAAATAAAATAGGAGTTCTTCGTTCTAGTGCTTTTAAAGTGACAACTCAACGTTTAGCATCAATGCGACTTGGAGCAACAAAGCACCGTGATGTAACCTATGTTTCTTTAAAAGAGGTCGGGACTAATAATGAAGTATTCCGCTTCTTTAGTGATCGGTGGAAGGAATCTGATGAAGAAGCAACTCATCTTTATTATATTGACCTTATACCTTACAAAAACAAGGCTTTATATTTTGAATTTATCGACAATTCCCGTGCGGATTGGGGATTATTAACTCTTGAAGAAATTGTTACTGACATTGAAACATTACCGCATATTAATGATGAAATAGCTTTTAATTTGCTTAGCTTTGACACAAAAGATTACACCTTTAGTGCAATGCGAAATTACGTTAATCCTCTTATTGATGAAATTAGTGATGAAACAACTAGAATCACTGTTGAAAAAACACTTTACGCTACTATTGATGGAATTAGCAATAATAAAGGAAATTGGCCAAGTGTTATTCAAAGAAATAAACGAAACGGAACAACATTTGTAATTACTGGTGATATAGACGCTATGTGGCTACGTGATTCAAGCGCGCAAGTTTTACCTTACTTACAATTTATGACCATCGATAATGATGTAAAAATGCTAGTGCGCGGTTTGCTCTTACGTCAGTTTGAACTTATTCGTCGTAATCAATATGCAAATGCCTTTAATAGTGATGGTAGTGTATTTGAATTAAAGTATGAAATTGATTCTCTTATGTATCCTTTATGGTTAGCATGCAATTACTATGAAATTACAAAAGATGCCACAATTTTCGACTCTTTCTTTCAAATTACGCTTCAAAACATTTTGGAAACACTTGAAAATGAACGTAATCATAGTGATGAAAATTATATGATAACTAATCCTAGTGATCGTGATGCAGGTCCTCATGAAGTTAATACTGATAGCGGCTTAATTTGGAGCGGATATCGACCAAGTGATGATGTCTGTTATTATAAATTCTTTATTCCTGGCAATATGTTTGCTGTTGCAACTTTAGAAAGAGTTGTACTTCTATTAAATGAAATTAATCGCTTTCCAAATGAAAAAGATACTGCCGCGACAATTGCAAGCGAAGTAAGAAACGCAATTGAAACATATGCCACATATAACCATCCAACCCACGGTAAGATTTATGCTTTTGAAGTAAATGGTTTTAGTAGTGATATTAATTCAACTGAAGGAAAACTACTTATGGACGCTGCAAATATTCCAAGCCTATTATCAATTCCGTGGTTAGGCTATGCAAGTAAAGATGACCCAACGTATCTAAATACTCGAGCTTTTATCCTAAGCACTGATAACCCTTACTATTACGAGGGAACATACGCAAAAGGAATCGGAGATCCTCACGATATGATTGGTGGCACTAATCCACATCCAGAAACTCCAGTTCCTTGGCATATGGCAATTGCTATGCAAGGTCTAACAACTGACAATCAAGAGGAAATCGAAACGATGATTGAATATATGACCTCCACAACTGGTGGTACTTATGTCATGCATGAAGCTTTTAACGCAAACAATCCAAATGAGTATTCAAGAGACTGGTTCACATGGCCATGTGCGCTTTATGCTCACCTATACTTAACGAAAATCTTAAATATTAATTTATTGGAGGACTAATTATGAAAAAAAGAAAGAAACTCTTTGTTTTAACAGCGATTATTGTCGCGAGTGCAGTAAATTTCAAAGGTGATAAATCTTTTAAAGTTATAGGTGCGGTTGAATATGGTGTTGACCTTGCTTTTGGTCGCCGTGTTGTTTCAAGCGCACATACTGATGATCATCTTAATATTCATGCCGTTGATGCTAGAAGTGATACACGTTATGCAGCAGTAAGCGATGATAACGCCTTCTTCTATGTTGATTTAGGCGGTATTGAACGAGTCGGTAAAGTCGTAATTGATTGGGAAGCTGCATATGCAAGTGAATATCTTTTACAAATGTCAATGGATGCAGTTACTTGGACTACCATAGCAACAGTTACTAAAACAAATAATGATATTGACGAAATCGAATTCCCAAAGTGGATTGAGACACAATTTGTAAAATTTCAAGGTGTAAGTCGAGCCCTTGAATATGGTTATTCTTTCTATAGTTTTGAAGTATATGGTCCTAAAAGTTTGGGTGTCGCTGGTGATGTTGTTTATGCATCAAGTTACGAAAACCCTACTATATTACCATCTTCTGCTATTTTAGATAACGAGGCTCATACACGATGGGCATCACAGCAACAAGATAATGAATGTTTAATCTTTGATTTTAAATCTCCCGTCATTTTTGATTTAATCAAAGTTCGCTGGGAAGTTTCATTTGCAAGAATTTTTAAAATTTATACTCATCCTGAAACTACTAGTACTTCCCCTACGCGTGATGATGATGGATGGACGTATTTAACTGGCACTGAAGCTGGTTTAGGCGAAGTCGATACTTTTAAACTAACTGAGGAAGCAACAAGCCGTTATGTAAAAGTTGACCTAATTCAACGCGAAACTAGTGAAAACACTAAAAAAACAGGCCGTTATCCTTGGGAATCTACATTTTCTATTTATTCTTTTGATATATATAAAGAAGCAGATCTGCCCGCAGTTAAACTTGGTCACAAAATGGAATTTTCTCATAATAGTCCAGCATGGGTAGCAATGAGTAATATAACTCTTCACGATGAAGGTTTAATATTAGCACCTCACGGTTATCCCATTGAAGCAGATGGCGTAGTAACAAATATGGAAAGTATAGCAGATGGTAATATCCCAGGATTTGAAAGCTATGCAACCTATAACCCTGCAGTAATTTATGATGAAGATCGTAACATTTTCCATATGATTTATCGTTCGGAATTACCTGATAGATTTGATACTTACTATGGTGAACGTTATGAATTAGGTCATATGTCAACATTATCTTATGCTTATTCTTATGATGGTGTTCATTTCACACGTGGTGATAATAACCCTATTGCTTGGCCAACAATAAGCGAAGAGCACGGAGGTGGTTTAGAAGATCCGCGTATGTTTAAAATTGTTAATGATCCTAATCGAGGTGGCGTTACAACCTATTACATCACTTATACGATGTATGATTACTCAATTACTAGAGAAGGCATGATTTACACTCAAGACTTTGTCACCTTTAATAAAGTTGGGCGTTTGGCTCCAGATTATCCTCATGCTTATAAATCAGGTACTTTTCTTACAGACCCAGAAGGAAATTTAGTTAAAATTAGTGATCCTCGCCCTGGTAAATTTGGACAAGTATATATGATTTATATGAAAGATGGTGGTTATACAAGAATTGGCTTTACTAATGATGTTACACGCATTGAAGCAAGCGATATTATTGATATTGATACGAGTAGTTTTGGTCCTAATGACATTGAAAAATTAACAAAAGGCAATGAATCATGTATGGCCTTAACTAATATTTATGGCCCAGACGATAAGGATATTTATTTAATGTATGGAGGTGGGGTTTTAAGTGATCCTAACATCCAACATCAACAACCAAATGCAAGTGGATGGTTCTATGCTTTAGGTGTTTTAAAAACGACGCAGAGCAATCCATTTGAATTAACTAATGTTCAATTAGATTTAGATGAACCAACGATGTATCCAACTGATACTAACAAAATCGATTATGGTTTATTTAATAAATGTATGTTTGCTGATACTATGATTCGCTACAACAATAAATGGTATTTCTATTATGGTGCGGGAGATATGTATGTAGGTCTAGCAACCGCAAGAGCAGACTTTAGTGCTGGTGCAGCAGAATTTAGTAAAGTTGGCAATAACTTAGAAATTACAAGCTTAGCTCTTAATAAACGTTACGAAAATGATAAAAGTTATTATGATATTGAATTCGTGATTGAAGGTTATAACTTAAATGGTGACTCGCTCTTTACTCCTATTACTACTACTTATTCGGTCCCACATTTTACTAAATTGGCTCTAGGTAAATATTCTAGAGGAATTGATATTTCTCATACACTTGACTTAAGTCTTGATGCTTTTAGCACTGATTATTACCTAAAAGCATATGTTATTGATAAAAACACAATGGAAGTTATAAATCTTCCTTCATATTATCTAGTTATTACACCTGTTGTTACCCATCGGCCACATTAAGGAGGTTCATTATGAAAAAGATAAGAAATATTCTATTAATCTTAATAAGCTCTTCAACGCTACTTTTAGGCTGTAAAGCCCCTCAAACTAGCGAAAGCGATGACCCAAACATTAGTGATTCAACTTCGCTTAATGAACTAGAAACACCTACAAATGTAACATTAAATGATCGGACGCTAACTTGGGACGAAGTTAGTGGCGCTACAAGTTATGTTGTTCTTTTAAATAATGATGAACATACTACTAACGTAAATAGTCTACTTTTACCAGCGACTATCTACGGAGTAATAACTGTGCAAGTAAAAGCTAAAACAAATGAAATTTCTTCTAGCTATTCAGAAGAACAAACATTTGAAGCATATCTTACACTTGGAGTGCCGCAAAACTTACGTCAAGTTGGTAGTAAAATCGAGTGGAACGAAGTCACGCTTGCTACAGGATACATCGTAAAAATAAACAATTCGTCCGAAAAATACACAGTTAATAATTATTATGATATTACAAATGACATTGTAAAAGTAAAAGTCTTAGCGACTGCAAACGACCCATACTTAAGATCAAGTGCATATAGTGACGAGTTACTAATTAAAGCTCAACTTGGAGCTCCTTTAAATATTGTGTTTAATGATGGTTTACTTTCTTGGGATGAAGTAAGTAATGCACTTCAATATAAAATCCAAATCGACGATACTTTATGGGGTTATAGTAATAGCAATAGTGCTTTAATTGGCTATTACAAAACTGGCTTACTTACTATAAAAATACAAGCCCTTGGTGATGAGACATATCTAGATAGTGAAATCACCAGCGTAGAAATTAATGTTCCTAAAATTAAATTAGCAACTCCTACAAATCTAGTGGTTACTGGTAATGTTCTTACTTTTGATCCTGT
>JGI24708J26588_10000500_pt1 | contig 31929 bp, 32 predicted proteins | sample BioPla1DNA2_FD_26588 | JGI IMG/M metagenome (IMG submission 26588) | reverse complement strand
GGATGGGCAAAGCGCAGAAAATTTTCATCAGGCTGCAGCCTGATGAAAAAGAAACTAACATTGTATGGAATTGCGTTTCAGTTTAACTTGCAAGTTACTTTCCTATCTGAAACAAATCTAAATATTAATTATAACATGATGATGTGCTATAATTAGCAAGTATGTACTCTAGAGAAATTAGAGATTAAAATAGAGGAGACGCTCAAAAATGTCAAATAATTCAACAAACAACCAGAATTATAGTCAGAATTCAGTTGAAGAACAGTTAAATAATCACAATAACAATTCAAATTGGAATCAGACTACAGACTCTAAGCCAGAACAACAGAGGCAATATCAAAAGTCTGGTCATCAACCTAACTATCAACAAGCAACTCAGCAACATACATATCGACAGCAGCAACAGGGACAAACAAATTATCAGTTCCAATCTATGCCTAATCAACAAGGACAAATGCCTTATGGCCAACAACCGCAGCAACCGCAAGGACCAAATCCTATGATGAGTTTTATTGATGTCTTAAAAGCTTTCTTTAGCAAATCGCCTTTAGACGCTTTTAAATTAAGGCAATCTAAAGCTTTTACTTGGATTATTTTTGGGTTAATGATGATTGTGCCAGCTTTGGTAACTGCACTAACAGTTAATGGATTATTGCTTGAACTTCCACGCATGATTGCTGGTGGAGTAGGTGGCTTTGCTAGAAATATGATACCATCCCAAATTGGTAGAATGACATTTGGCTCATTTTATGGTCAGTTTGTCTGGCTCTTAATTTTATTAGAGGGAATTTTGATAGGGCTACTTCATGCAATGTATGCAATCTGCAAACCACAGATTAAAAGACCCTTTGGCATTATCGAAATTTATGCTACTGCCAGTTATTTACCTTTAATTTTAACTATTGTTGGCATGTTGGTAGGTTTGATCTCTCCAGTTTTAGTTGTACTGTTTAGCGCTGGTGTTTCAGCTGTACGTTACTTACTGCTATATTTGGGTTTTGAACAACGATTAGGTAAGTCAAAAACAAATCCATTCTGGGTGTTTTGTGGAATCTTAATACTTATGGGTATATTCACATTGTTTTTCTATTACAGTGGGGTTTCAAGAGGTATCTCAAGCTTTGCATCTAGACTGCCTGGTATTGGTAATTTAGAAGATTTATTTGGTTTTTGATTAAACTAAGATAGACAAAAAGCAAAAGTGTATTAATTGTAGGGGGCTGTCTAGACAGCTCCTTTTTTTTATGTAACTACACATAGTTAAACAATAAATATTTCTATATTGCTTGGTTTTTACATTATTAAAAAAATTGATGAATAGTAACAATAATTTTGTTCTTGTTACTATTTTTTTTATGTTTTTTCCGAAAAATATCTCTTAAAATGCATATCTCGACTTTTCCTTTACCCTGTTAAGTAAGCAAATCCGAATATGATAATAAGTTTTATAGATTTACATTTGACTCAATTTTTTTGATATGTATACACTAAAAACTGTTATTAATTGAGAGAAAAATGAGGCTCAGAGCAAAACACAAATAAAAATAAAAAAGATTAAACAAACAAAAATAAAAACTTTTTAAAATAAATGGAAGGAGTATAGCGTGATTGACTTTCAAAATGTCAGGAAAAGCTATGATGATACAAAAGTTTTAAAAGGAATTAATCTAAATATAAAAGATGGTGAATTTGCTGTTTTAATTGGCCCTTCTGGTTGCGGTAAAACAACTACTTTAAAAACAATTAATCGTTTGATCGAACCAGATAGTGGAAAAATTTATATAGATGGTCAAGATATTTCTACATTTGATCCGGTAAAACTCAGACGTTCTGTCGGGTATGTAATTCAACAAATTGGCTTATTTCCAAATATGACAGTTGAAGAGAACATTGGAATTGTTCCAAAACTTTTAAAATACGAAGAAAAAGAAATCGATAAAATTGTGCATGAAATGCTAGAAATAGCAGAAATGGATTATGATGAATATGCGCATAAATATCCATATGAGATGTCTGGTGGACAACAACAGCGCGTTGGTGTTCTTAGAGCATTAGCAGCCTCTCCACCAATTGTTTTGATGGATGAACCTTTTGGTGCGCTTGATCCTGTAACAAGAACAACTCTACAGAATGAAATTGTGGAATTACAAAAGAAATTGAAGAAAACGATTGTTTTTGTTACTCATGATATGGATGAGGCTATTAAAATTGCTGATAATATTGTCTTCATGGACGAAGGGGAAATTATTCAAGTTGCTTCTCCGGAAGAGATGCTGACAAATCCAAAAAATGATCTAATCCGTTCTTTTATGGGAGATCGTTCTTCTGATATAGAAAATCAGCCACAAGTTGTCGATGATTTTATGTATACAAATATTAGTACAGCATATCCTGATTATTCTTTTAAAAAAGCCATTGGACTTATGGCTAGAAAAAAAGTTGATACCTTAATTGTAAAAGATCGTGATGAAACATTTTTGGGTGTTGTTATGATTAAAGATATTAATCATAAACTAAAATCTGGCGAAAAAAGTACGATTGGTTCCTTAATTCGTACAGATATACCCACAGCTTATAGCAATACGAATGCTGAGGAATCTTTTAATGAATTAATGGAATCAGAATATGACTATATTGTTGTTTTACGAGCAAACAATACTTTAGCAGGTATTGTAACTCAAACTAATATTGCCAAGTCATTAGCTAATGCTGTTTGGGGTGAATAATTAATGAGTAGATTTTTCTCTTTATATGGTGAGAAAATACTCATTAGTATTGCTCAGCATTTTTTATATGTCGTTTCGGCAGTAGCAATGGCTTTTGTTATAGCTATTGTGTTAGGCGTCTTATTATCACGTAAACCCTCTTGGGCAAATGTTTTATTGCCGATACTTTCTATTTTCCAAACAATCCCAGGTATTGTATTTATTGGTGTTTTATTTATCTACAATGGCATGGCTACATCAACTGTAGTAATTGCCTTAACAATATATGCTATTTTCCCAATTCTGAAAAATACCTATGTAGGACTTGTCGATGTTGATCCTGCCTTAATTGAGGCTGCTAAGGGATGTGGGATGACAAATTTTCAAACAATTCAAAAAGTTGAATTACCATTGGCTATGCCCGTAATCTTTAGTGGATTAAAAATGTCAACTGTCTATACAGTCTCTTGGGCTACTTTGGCGGCTATGATAGGAATGGGTAGCTTAGGTGAATTAATTTATTCTGGTATTTATTCTAATAATAATACTTTAATTCTTGCTGGCGCTATTCCGGCAGCGATAATGGCAATTTTTTTGAGTTGGATTGTAGACAAGATTAAAGACGCTGTTTTACCACGATCTTTGAAGGAGTAAGCACATGACTATAGATATGATTACAACACATTTGCTGTTGGTCTTTTTCTCTGTGTTATTAACGATTATTTTTGGTGTACCGCTTGGAGTTGTAGCCTATATTTTTCCAAAAGCTAGAAAAATTATTTTAAAAGTAGTGGAAGTCCTGCAGACGGTACCCGCACTTGCACTTTTGGGTGTAATTATGGTCTTTCTAGGACCAGGTCGTGCGACGGTTATTATTGGTCTTTTTGCCTATTCACTCTTACCAGTAGTGCTAAATACTTACACTGGCTTAGTTGAAGTAGATCTAGCAGTTAAAGAAGCGGCGAAAGGTATTGGCATGACAAAAATAAATCGTCTTTTTCTAGTTGAATTACCACTTGCTTTACCTTTGATATTTTCCGGTGTCCGTCTAGCAATTGTTACCAGTGTGGGGGTTGCTGTTTTTGGCGCCTTTGTTGGTGGCGGTGGTCTGGGAAGTGTAATTTACGAAAGTATCAGGGTTTCTAATATGAAATTACTTCTCCAAAGTACGGCTGTCTTAATTGTAATGGCAGTAGGATTTGACTTTGTCATGTCAAAAATTGAAAAACAAATGAACAAAAAATTAACCGGAAATTCGGTTGATTAAAATATAGAACTAAAAACTCTAAATAAGATTTTTGAAGCAAAATCTGAAATGATTGGAAGGAAAAAATGAAAAAACTTAAACTATTTACTGTTCTACTAGCTATGCTAATCTTAGTCACACCTGTATTGACTGCCTGCGGTAGCGGTGATAATGATGACACACTCGTTATTTACGATGGGCAGTTTTCAGAAATGAGGATTATCCATCAAATGGTGAAATTACTTGTAGAGCAAGATACCGATTTAACAGTAGAAATTAGAGATGAAATGGCTCCACCGGCCAGCTATGATCAAGTAGTTGCTGGAGAGGCAGATCTAACGAATTCTTATGATGGTACACTTCTCACAACGTTTCTCCATTTAGATCCAGTTGATGTGCCAGAAGGAATGACTCTTTATGATTTTGTTAATGAACAGGCTTTAGAACAAGATAATACTCGTTTGCTAGGAAAATTGGGTACTAATAACACTTACGCTGTTGCTGCACCACAGCATATTATTGATCAATATCAATTAGAAACAATTTCTGATTTAGCAGAAGTTGCAGATGAACTTGTATTTGCCGCAGAACATGACTTCTTCACAGAAGAGGGAAGTGCAAAATATAATCCAATGGTCGAATTTTATGACTTAGATTTCAAAGAAGGTCGCCAAATCGATATTTCACTAAAATATTCAGCTATAAATAGTGGTGAAGTTGACGTTACTGTAGTTTATGCTACTGACGGTCTAAACAAAGAGGCTGAACTAGTTATTTTGGAAGATGATCGTAATTTCTTCCCAGAATATAATGGTGCCTTACTTGTAAATGATGATATTTTTGAAAAATTTGAAGAAAAAGCGCCAAATTTAGAAGAAGTCTTAGAACAATTAACTGGCCAAATTTCTGATGAAGAAATGGTCGATATGACATATGCTACAGATGTTGGTATTGATGGTGAAACAAGTACACCAGAAGCAGAAGCAAGAAAGTTTTTAGAAGCAAAAGGCTTATTAAAATAAGTTAACAGGAAATATAAATAGTTCGAAGAATATTAGCTGTTACATGAAAAAATAGCATGTAACAGCTTTTTTTACGTTTCTACTAAAATTAAAAAAATTCTGAAAATTCTGCTTGTATTTTGATACAATTAATAGGTCAGATTTATTACCAGAGAAATTACTCTGTTAGAGGAGTCAACCATGAAAAAACAAAATGTAATTATAATTGGTGCTGCAGGTAGAGATTTTCATAATTTTAATACTTATTTCAGAGATAATGATCTCTATAATGTTGTAGCATTTACAGCTGCTCAAATACCAGATATTAGTGGTAGAAAATACCCGCCCGAGTTAGCTGGAAGTCTTTACCCTGATGGTATAGATATTTATCCACAAGAAGAACTTGCTGAATTAATTGCTAGGTTTGATGTAGATCAATGTGTTTTTGCTTATAGCGATCTAAAGTATACTGATGTTATGTCGCTCTCAGCAATTGTAAATACTGCAGGCGCTGATTTTCGTTTGATGGGGCCTAAAAACACATCTATTAAAAGTACCAAGCCAGTTATTTCTGTTTGTGCGGTTCGTACCGGTACTGGCAAAAGCCAAACTTCTAGAAAAATTATTGAGATATTGATGGAAAAGGGTTTAAAAGTAGTTGCGGTTAGACATCCAATGCCATATGGAGATTTGGTAGCTCAAAAAGTTCAACGTTTTGCAACGGTGGAAGATTTGAAAAAACATAATTGTACAATAGAAGAAATGGAAGAATATGAGCCACATGTAAAGCGTGGTAATATCATTTATGCAGGTGTAGATTTTGAAGCGATTTTGCGTGCCGCTGAGAGTGATCCAGATGGTTGTGACATTGTTATTTGGGACGGTGGTAATAATGACTTTTCTTTTTATGAAGCAGATTTGGCGATCACAGTTGTAGACCCGCAACGTCCCGATGATGGTTTAAATTATTATCCAGGTGAAGTGAGCCTCAGGATGGCAGATGTTGTTATTATCAACAAAATGGATAGTGGAACGCCAGAAGATATTGCAAAAGTTAAAGAGAATATCCAAAAAGCAAATCCTGATGCTAAAATAATTTACGCAGATTCTAAGATAACTGTCGATAATCCAGATCTAATTACCGGGAAAAGAGTACTTGTGGTCGAAGATGGTCCAACTCTTACTCATGGTTCAATGCAGATTGGGGCGGGCACTGTTGCGGCAGAAAGACTTGGAGCTAAAGAGCTGGTTGATCCTCGTCCATACACAGTTGGCAAATTAACAGAAACATTTGAAATTTATCCAGAAATTGGTTCTTTGTTACCAGCAATGGGATATAGTGAACAGCAATTACGAGATCTCGAAGAGACTATTAGAAATACTGATTGTGATTCGGTTGTGATTGGCACACCTATGGATTTATCTCGAGTAATAAAAATAGATAAGCCCTTTACACGAGTTCATTATGAACTAGATGAGCATGAAGGACTAAATTTAGCAGCTGTTTTATCTGAATTTGTTGATGCAAATGATTTAGTTTAACTTAATAGTTCTCAAATTTTTAAAATAAATTACAAAGTAAATATTATAAGAAACCGCTATCTGACCACCTTGGGTAGCGGTTTTTTGTGGAACTAAAAAAGATCGATGATGAAAACAATAAAAATATTCTGTTTAATTTGCTTTATACAGACGTATTTGAATAATAGGTTTTTGTAAATCTGACCGCAGCCATTGCATCTGGTCCATATGCATCAGCATTAATCATTTTTGCATAATTTTTATTGAGTACAGCTCCGCCGACCATAATATTTATATCAGGAAATTTCTCACGTAAAATTTTAATAGTTTCTTCCATGGCAGGGATGGTAGTAGTCATAAGAGCACTAAGCCCCACAAGGCGGCAATCAGTAGATTTAATACACTCGACAATTTTTTCTGGTGCAACATCTTTTCCAAGATCGTGTACTTTATAGCCATAACTTTCAAGTAAAACTTTGACAATATTTTTGCCGATATCGTGAATATCACCTTTGACAGTTGCAAGAATAACGGCTTTGTTTTCTTCAACACTTCCTAGAGGTATTTTATTCTTAATTATTTCAAAGGATGCTGTAGCTGCATCAGCACTCATCAGAAGCTGGGGTAGATAAATCGTATTTTCCTCAAATTTTTGACCAACTTGATTTAGGGCTGGAACTACATGATTATTAATAATATTAAGTGGTTGTTCAATGCTTAAAAGTTCTTTAGTTGCAGAAATTGCACTATCTGTTAAACCTTTGATAATTGCATCAAACAAAGATATGGCTTCATCAGAAACTGTTGTTGCTGGAATGTCAATTTGGGAAGCGAAAGCAATATAATCTTTACAACCTGTATCAAGATTATGTAATGCCCGAAATGCATAATATACATCAAGCATTGGGATAGAAAAAGGATTCATAATGGCACAATTGAGCCCGTTTTCTAAGGCGGAATTATAAAAAGAGGTGTTAATTTTTTCCCTCGCTGGTAGCCCAAATGAGATATTTGAGACGCCAAGAATTGTCTTGTAGCCCTGTTGTCTTAAAATTTTGACAGCTTCTAAAGTAGTAAGCGCACTTTTCGTGTCAGATGAGATGGTTAGACAAAGTGGATCAACAATTATATCTTTTTTGTCTATATCGTATTTTTGAGCAAATTTAGTTATTTTATCTGCAATCTGAACTCGTTCTATTGCTGTTTCGGGAATACCTGCTTCGTCCATTGTTAAGGCAATCACAGTTCCACCATATTTTTTTACCAAGGGGAAAATAGCTTCCATGCTTTCTAGATTTCCATTAACTGAGTTAATTAAAGGTTTTCCATTATAAATCCGCATTGATTTTTCTAGCACTTTTGGATTCGACGAGTCAATTTGTAAAGGTAAGTCAATTACAATTTGAAGTTTTTTTATGACCTCTTGCATCATTTCTACTTCATCTATTTCAGGTAACCCGACATTTACATCTAAAATATGTACACCTTTTTCTGCCTGCTTGACACCTTCTTGAAGAATATAATCAAGGTTGTTGGTCTTAAGTGCCTCTCGCATTTTAGGTTTACCAGTGGGATTGATTCGTTCACCAATTAATATAGGCTGATTGTCAATTTCAACTGCATGGGTATAGGAGGAAACAAGTGTATGATTTTTTGGCGATGGTTTCATAAATTTAATATCTTGAGTTTGTTCAATCATCTTCCTAATGTAAGCAGGTGTGGTACCACAACAGCCGCCTAGAATAGTCGCCCCCAGATTAGCAATTTGTTTCATATAGGCAGCAAATTCATCAGCTGAAATATCGTACTTAGTTTCACCGTTTTCAATTATTGGTAAACCTGCATTAGGACTGACGACAATAGGAAGTGAAGAGTATTCTGCAAATTCTTTGACAATGGGCAACATGAGGTCAGGTCCAAATGAACAATTAAGACCAATTGCATCAACTCCCAAACCTTCCAGGAGAGCAATCATAGCTTTAGGATTAGCACCAGTCATTAATTTGCCTTTTTGATCATATGCATTTGTCACAATAATAGGCAGTTTAGCATTTTCTTTAGCTGCTAATACAGCGGCTTTTGTCTCATAAGCATCATTCATCGTTTCAATTAAGATACAGTCGATACCATGTTTAACAGCTACTCTAATATTTGCTGCAAATAATTCAACTGCCTCTTCAAAGTCTAGATCACCATAAGGTTTAAGCATTCTACCGGAAGGCCCAATATCAAAAGCTATGAACGATTGGGAATCAGGTTTTGCTTCTTTAGCTACTTTAGCACATTGAATAGCAGAGATAATATAATCCTCATAATTATCATATTTTAATTTATTTACACCAAAGGTGTTTGTAGTAATAAAGTTACTGCCCGCTTCCAAGTAGGCTCTATGTAGATCAATGATTTTATGGGGCTGTGTGAGATTCCATTCTTCTGGCGCAACGCCAGCAGGTAGACCTAAACTTTGCAATAATGTGCCAAAACCACCATCAAAGTATAATTTTTGTTTTGTTAGTAATGTTTTTAATTCTTTCATTCTTCCATACCTACTATTGCTGTCACACTTTTTATAGGCGACATCAAAAAGCTCTGATTCAATTTGATATTTAAGAGTTTTTCTGCAGAAACTAATTCCAAAATTTTTGCTTGTACTTCCAGCGACAAATCTCCATAGCCAGGACTAAATCTTGGTCGTAAAGTTTTATCTTCTTTTATTTCTGAAACTATATATTCACAAGCCGCTTCTGTAAAAGCTGATGCTAAGCCATCAGTAATAAAATATTCTGCTAGGGAAGTTATTTTTAAGCGTTGGATTAATCTATCTACAGAATGTCCTAAGGTTACAGCAAAAACATATGCTTGGTTAACATTTAATAAATTCTTGTATAGTGATTTGCTTTGAATTTTTTCAAAACCTAAATCAATTTGATTTTCTAGTCCTAAGTCTACACGTGTTAACACAGCGCTATAACGACAGTTTATTTCTTGGCGAAGTTGTTTTTCGCATTTCACTATGAGCTCGTTTGAAAAGTTTTTTGGAGTTTTTAAACGTGCAGCTGTTTGCACTTGATTTAATACTAGATTTTCTGTCAAAATTTCATCGAATATTTTTTTTATAATCATTTTATAATTTCTGAAACATTATTTTGAATAGCGGCAGCTACATCTGGTTTATTCATTGAATAAACATGCACTGCATTAATTCCGTTAGCAAACAAATCAATAATTTGATCAGTAGCATAAGCAATACCTGCCTGCTTCATAGCAGCAGGATTATCTCCATATCGATCAACAATACGAACAAAGCGTTGGGGTAGCGCAGCTCCGGAAATAGAAATAATTCTTTTCATCTGTGAAGCACTGGTGACCGGCATTATCCCTGCAATAACAGGCACATTAATGTTTTCTCTATAAAGACGATATAAAAAATTATATAGAATATTATTATCGAAAAACATTTGAGTAGTTAAATATTCACAACCACTATCTATTTTGTATTTTAGCCCTTCTAGATCTGCTTTGCTGTTAGAACTTTCAGGATGTCCTTCTGGATAACAGGCGCCACCAATACAAAAACCACCAAATTCGGAAATATCTTGCATTAATTCACTGGCATGACGATAACTCGCTTTATTTATATCTAAGCCATCAGGAATATCACCACGTAATGCTAAAATGTTGGTAATATTATTTTCTCTAAGAACTTCAAGTTCAGTTTGAATAAACTTTTTGTCAGAAGATACGCAAGTCAAATGTGCGATCGGGGTCACGCCTTGATCTTTTAGAGCTTTACATATGGTTGCTGTATATTTTGAAGTACCTCCGCCAGCACCGTAAGTGACACTCATGAACGGAGGATCTAATATAGCAATTTCTTTTGTTGCGGATAAAACCGTATCAAATTTATCGCTAGTTTTTGGAGGAAAAACCTCAAAAGAGAGACTAGGTTTTTCTCCACTAATAATTTCTGTTATTCGCATACTGTCGCCATCCCTGCATATTTTATTTTTGTTCCAAGAAAAATATATGGTGCTAATCTCGCCACTCTATTTACGCTTGGGCTTGTTCCTCTTATCTGTTGCATTAAAAACAAAAGAAGAGACGAATGCCATCAGTAAACCTAAGAACAGTGCTGGCCAAAAACCAGAAACGTGGATTCCATCAACCCATTTGCCTGCTAGATTAATAATAATTGCATTAACGATCCAATTAAAAATTCCAAAAGTTAATAAATTAATCAAGCAACCAAAAAATTTCATAATATTACCTAATGTGGCGTTTAGGAGTCCAAACACTAAAGCAAAAATAATAGCTACACCCACACTCGATACTTCAATGCCTGGAATAATTGCACCGCCTATTAAAGCAGCAAAAGCATTGACAATGATCCTCAATAGCAAAATGATCCCTCTTTTCTAAATTTGTTCTATATATCAATTATATAATCAATTATGGAGGTTTTAGTTTATCAATAAAAATCTTTTTAGAAAATCCCTATTATTATAACCTTTTTATGCTAAATTTTAGCAAAAAATTAGAAAAAATAATATAGATGTCTAAATTGATAAAATTGTGTATAATACATGAACTAAGACTTTTAATAGATTAAGCAGACTAATTACTAGTCGAACCTAACAAGATGTCTTATGTTTTTTGATAAGATTTGTTGATGGAACTATTTACTGCTTGACATTAAAAAATCTAATCAGTATAATCTTTGTTGTTGTACAAAATTGTATGGGCCATTAGCTCAGTTGGTTAGAGCCACCGGCTCATAACCGGTTTGTCCGGGGTTCGAGTCCCTGATGGCCCACCATTTTGTATAACAAACAATTAAATAAGGGAGAATACCCAAGTGGCCAAAGGGGGCAGACTGTAAATCTGTTGTCATTCGACTTCGTTGGTTCAAATCCAGCTTCTCCCACCAGAAAGCTCTGTAACGTTGATATACAGGGCTTTTTTTATTTTTATATCCGATAAACATAAACATCAATCATAATTATCTAAGAAAGTCTATTTGATTGTCTTTAAATTGAGATCATGCTAGTATTGTCACTATGAAATAAGAGAAAAAGTGACAAGTTAAATTGCTATGAAACATAATCATCTAGATAAAAATAAAAGCACAGAACATCTTATTTTACATTTTCTTGAACAAAACCAAGATAAATGGCTGTCCGGTCAAGCTTTAGCGGAGCGGCTAAATGTCACTCGCAATACAATCTGGCGTCACATTAACAAGTTAAAAGCTAAAGGCTTTTTGATTGAAACAAGCACAGGTTTAGGTTACAGACTTAAGCCTTCGAGCGATCGATTGGATAAAGATCGGATCTATTTTTATTTAAATCACCCCCAGAAATATGACATAAAAATATACGATAGTGTTAGTTCCACTAATACTTTATTAAAAGAAAAAGCTAAAAACAATGCTGCTGCAGGCACTGTACTTGTAGCTAATAGTCAAATGTCTGGTAAAGGTCGCTTAGGTCGTAATTTTTTTTCACCACCTGATACAGGGGTATATTTTAGTTTATTACTTCGTCCTACTCTTCATTTTGATTTAGTGCAGTCAAGTCCTGCATTAGCAGCTGTTGCTCTTGCTCAAAGTTTAGATTTTCTTTTAGATATCAAAACTGAAATCAAATGGGTCAATGATATATATTTAGATGGCAAAAAAATAGCAGGCATCCTAAGTGAGGGTGAACTTGATTTTGAAAACAAGCAAATCAAATATTTAGTAATAGGACTTGGTGTAAATGTCTATGAACCAAATACTGATTTTCCTGAGGAATTTCGTGAACGAGCTACATATTTAATTAACAACAGCAATAACAGTAGGGAAAGAGACAATTTAAGAAACAAGATTGTAGCAACATTTTTGAATAAATGGGAATTTTATTCGGATCCAAAACATCATAAGCAGGCTTTAGAGATATTTCGCACAAAAAATTTTTTGTTAGATAAACAAGTTGAAGTTAAAGTACAAGCCAATTCTATAAAGGGGATTGTTCGTGATATAAGCAATGAATTTGAATTAATTATAGAAAATAATAATCAAGAAATTTTATATATAAATCATGGTGAAGCAACATTACATAAAAGTAACTCTTAATTAGGAAACAAAAAAAGGTGATTATCATGGAAAATGCAAAAAACATAACAAATTTGAAAAGATTAACAATCAATGCTCTAATGCTAGCTGTACTTATCGTTTGTTCACAAATTACGATTCCAATGCCAATTGGTGTTCCATTTACTTTACAAACTTTAGCAATTGCAATCTTAGCTTATCTTCTAAGCTTAAAAGACTCCTTACTTGTTATTGGAACATATTTAATCGGAGGATTTTTAGGTTTACCTATTTTCTCTAATTTTAGTGGTGGGCCTGCTAAACTAGTGGCACCTAGTGCTGGTTATTTGTTTGGCTTTATTCCCATGATTATTTTTCTTTACTGGTCAAAAAAGAATTTAAATAAAAACAAAATCTTATCAGTTGTATTTGCAATTGCAGGCTTATTAAGTTGTCATTTAATTGGAGTTATTTGGTTGGGTAGAGTCGCAAATCTAGGTTTTTTTGAAGCAGCGATGGTTAGTTCAGTTCCTTTTCTGCTTAAAGATATTATTTCTGTTTTCTTGGGAGCAATGCTAGCCAGACAACTTGCCAAGAAAATCTAAATTGAATATTAAAAATTGACCATAATTTGTTAATGTAATTTATGAGATTTCGTGATATTCTTGTAATGGTTTGAACTGTAAAGTTACAGTTCAAATTGGAGGAAAAGGATGAGAAAAATACTTATTAGCTTAATAATTTTGCTACTTAGTTTGAACATTTTGGCATGCAATTCAGACAATAATCATAATCAAGATGACCTAGATAGTGTTGAGACGAGTAAGGAAGAAGTTAATAACAATAATGATGCAAGTGATATTACCAGCATAGAGAGTGCAGACGACAATAATAATGATAGTGATGGGTTAAGCGATATGATAGTAATGAATTTATATGATAATAGCTTTCTTGTTTTGCAAGATGACCAGGAAATTATTGGAGTGGGTGAACTAATTAGCATAAGGAAATCTGATCAGGAAATTACAATAGGAAAAATATATTCGGTTGAACTAGAAGATCAAATTGCAACGTCCTATCCTCCCCAAGCTGTAGCAACAAAGATGGAACTGCTCGAAGATGCTTTACCGGGTGCAATTAATTTTGAAATGGCAGACAAAATAATGCAACATCTACCAGAAAAATCCCATTTGATTGATGTTCGCTCAAAATCTGAATATGACGGTGGTCACGTGCCTGGAGCAATTCTCCTACCACTGGAAAATATTGATACAGAAATTGAAATAAGCGAAATAAATCAAGATGATATTATCATTGTGTATTGCTTTTCAGGTGCACGTTCACATTCTGCTGCTAACCTACTCCGTGAATTAGGGTACAAGGTTGTACTAGATGCTGGCGGGATCTTGAATTATACTGGGGAACTAGAATATTAATTTATTTGCAAATTTTGACTAAATATTTCACAATCATTCACTTTTTGACTATTTTCTTTTCAAAAGTCATTGATACTATAAAATCACGTTAAAGATACGTAGTCGCAAAAAAAGAGGCGACTTTAAATAAATACCTCTTCATACGTCTCCTCATGATCAAGGTTCTTTATGAACCTTGATCTCTTTTTTTTTGAAAAACTTTCTAATAACAATCTCCTTGCATTAAAATAGTAAATTTTTTACTTTCTTGTATAATAGAAAATTAAAGGGTTTGAATTTTTGGAATTTAATTTAAACCTAATGTTTCTAAATGCGTTATTAAAATTTGTTAAAAAAGTGAAATGGAATATTTTGATGTTATATCCAATACATTTAATTAATGCTCGAGGGGATATTCTGCCACGCAAAAACATTTATCTTTTAAATCTAGCCCAAGCAGATAATCATGATGCAAATCGAATTAGAAGTCGTCGAGATTCTCATCCTTATATCAAAAAACATAATGCATTTAAAATAGCGGAAAAAAATTTTCTGCAACGATTGAGTGAGCAAAAGGAAAAATACAACCTTTCACTTCAAACTTCAAACAAAATAAATAAATATAGATTAGATCTTTTTGCAGCGGAAAAGAAATATTTGTTTTATCGAGAGTATGTTGATCTAGATTACGATGCTGAATTAGAATTTGAAATAGCAAACCTTCAACTTAAAAAAATTCCAAAGATTATTAGTGAAAATGAGTCTACAATCAATCACCGTCACGCAAAAGAGTTAGAACTTGAAATCCACGCTTTGAAAAGAGTAATACCAATTGAAATTGAAAAAATAATACCAATTAATTCTATCTTAGGTTTTCTTGTGCCTGGCTTGGGGCAATTGCTCAACAAACAATATAAACGTGCTATTATATTTTTTGTGGGTACACTTTTTATCTATTTTGTAATATTACCTTGTATTGTAGGATGCTTTAGGGTTACTAATGAGTTGATTAAAACCCTTTTGATATTGACTGGCATAGTAATAGTATTTTTTTCCTTTCGGGATTCCTATAAATCAGAAAAGAATGAAATGAATGGTGCTAGAATTATTGATGAGTTCTAAAATGAAATAATGATATTTAAATAAAGTCGCAAAAAATATTACGGGGGAGTTAAGTAAAGAGTTATGAAAAAGTTAGACAAAAAACAATATTTCAAAAATGAAGAGTCTGAACGTGGTTCTGGTGTATTAATGCATATTAGTTCATTACCAGGTCCTTATGGCATTGGTAGCATGGGTGATAAAGCCCGTGAATTTACTGACTTTTTAGAAAGAGCAGGCCAAAGCTATTGGCAAGTATTACCAATAGGTACAACTTCATTTGGTGATAGTCCTTATACTTCCTTTAGTTCATATGCGGGCAATCCTTATTTTATTGATTTGGATTATCTCGTCCAAGAAGATTTATTAACTTATGAAGATATTCATCAACATATAGGTCATATTGATGATCATGGCAAAGTTGATTATGGCAAACTTTATCAAGAAAGATATCCCTTATTAAAAGTTGCGTTTAAGAATTTCGATTCAGAAGATAGAGGTTATTTTGCTTTTACAGAAAAACATAATTATTGGTTGCGAGACTATGCTTTGTTTATGACTCTTAAAGAAAAACACAATGGAGATAAATGGAATAATTGGCCCAATAAGTATAAGTTTCGTGATCACGATGCTTTGGATGAATTTGAAATTGAGCATTTAGATGAAATAAATTTTTATAAGTTTATTCAATACAAATTTTTCAGCCAGTGGCGAAAATTGAAAAAATACGTAAATAAGAAACATATTTCAATTATAGGTGATTTGCCAATCTATCTAGCAGAAGACAGTGCAGATGTATGGGCAAATCCAGATTTGTTCCAATTAAATCAAGATTTGCAGCCAACTTATGTCAGTGGTGTTCCACCCGATGGATTTTCAGATGATGGTCAGCTTTGGGGTAACCCAATATATGATTGGGAGGAGCATGAGGCAACAGATTATGAATTTTGGATCAATCGTGTCAAGTTTAACTTGGATATTTTTGATGTGATAAGACTTGATCATTTCCGTGGTTTTGAATCATTTTGGCTTGTGCCTTCAAATGAGGAAACTGCAAAATATGGACGCTGGGAACAAGGACCGGGTCTCAAATTATTTGATGCTCTTTTCGAAGAATTAGGCCCCATGCGGATGATAGTTGAAGACTTAGGCTATATGACAGATGAAGTTTATAAGCTTAGAGAAACACTTGGCTTTCCTAGCATGAAAGTTTTACAATTTGCTTTTAATCCGGATGCGACTAGTGATTACTTACCTCATAATTTATCTGAGAATACTGTGATTTATACAGGTACGCATGATAACGATACTATAATTGGCTGGCTTCATCATGGTAATCCTCACGAAATTGAATTTGCAAAAAAATATTTAAATATTACAGAAGAAGAAACATTTAATTGGGGTCTTATAAGAGGTGCAATGACCAGTGTCTCAAAATTAGCAATTTTCCAAATGCAGGATCTGTTGTTTTTAGGAAATGAAGCACGCATGAACTGTCCGGGAACACTGGGACAAAATTGGCAATGGCGTATGCATGAACATGCTATTCATGACGATATGGTGCATTACTTTAGAGAATTAACGAGAATGTCAGGCAGAATCCAAGAAAATAATGATGATGAAGATGATGAAAATACCTGAGCATTAATACAATTCCTAATTTCTAAACTTTGTCATACACTTTGAAATTTGTAAACTTGTAAAATATTGTAAAAACAGCTTAAAATTTTGGTAAAAAACAACCAATTTAACCCTTTTTGTCTTTTTATTATTTGACCAAGTGATAGACTGAAATCAAAAATAAAGGGGATTTTTGTATTTATGAAAATAGGCATTTTTACCGAAACTTTTTATCCTGAAATTAGTGGAGTAACGACTGCTTGCCTTGAACTTAAAGAAGGTCTTGAGAATGCAGGTCATGATGTTTATGTGTTTACAGTAACTAATGAAAATGCTGATCCAAAATGGGATAAAGATAATAATGTTTTTCGTGTTTTTAGTGTTCCTTTTGTATTATTTAATGAACGCAGGATAGGATTGCCTGTTCTTAGCAATGCGATGTCAATTATCAAAAAGCTACAGCTTGATTTAATTCATACTCAATCGGAATTTTCATTAGGTACACTTGGTAGAAAAGCTGCAAAAAAATTTGGTATTCCAATGGTTCATACCTATCACACTATGTATGAAGAATACTTACATTATTTAAAGTTACCTAAAAATGATACAACCGTTAAATTTGTTGGTAAACTAATAAAAAAATTTACAAAAAGAGCTTCTGCAATAATTACGCCAAGCCAAAAAACAAAAGATTCATTGTTAACTTATGATATTAAACCAAAAATTTACGTTATTCCAACTGGTATTGATTTAAATAAATATAGCAACATAGACCAAAAAGAAGTAGATAAGATAAAAAAGAAATACAACATAACACCAGAAAGTATTTGTTTGATTTCAGTTTCTAGACTGTCAAATGAGAAACGTCTCCCTGTGTTGCTAGCTTATTTTGCCAAAACATGTGAAAAATATCCAGATAGAAAAATTCGTCTATTAGTAGTAGGTGATGGACCTCAAAAAGAGATCTTAGAAAAGCAAGTGTTAGATTTGGGTATATCTAATAAGGTCACATTTGCTGGTTATGTTGATTGGGAATCTATCCAAAATTATTACCATGCAGCCGATATTTTTGTTTCTGCTTCAAAAAGTGAGACACAGGGGTTAACCTATCTTGAAGCATTAGCTGCCAACATACCTATTTTGGCCCAAGAAGATCCCTGTCTAGATTATTTTTTACAGGACGGCAAAAATGGCAAAAGCTTTGATGATCAAAAAAGCTTTACTAGCAGTCTAAACTTTTTAGTTGATCAAATTCAAAATAATCCTGATTTTAAGCCTGCAGAAAATCTTTACACAAGGCAGGATTTTATTAATAAAGTCATCTCTGTATACAATGGAGCAATTATCCAGACGAAAGCAAAACAAAAACACTCAATACTTGCCTGAAAAATGGTATGATTGCTGGTCAAAAAGTATCCTCTCAAGTAAAAATTAATGTTATACTTTTCAAGGGATTTGATTCGTTTCTCTCTTAGGGAGGTAGCCTGTTTTATGGTAAAACTATTGCACCAGAGGTATTTCAGATCTCTTTTTTGAGTTAAGTTAACAGAAGCAAGATTTGAACTAGGAGCAAGTAGATGACTAATCTTCAAAAAAGAAAGAATTTATCTGCAAAATTTCAAAGCAAAGAAGAAATAAAAACACTATTGCAACCCCAAAAAAGAAGCTTTTTTGAAATTATAAAAAGGGCCTATGAACCAGTTTTTGAAAATAAAAGGCTAGTGGCTTGTCATCTAATTCATGCTATAGCTGGTGGACTCTTACCTCTTATTTCAGCTTTTGTTATTTTTGGATTGTCAGTATTTTAGAAACGATGAATTTTCAAAGTATTTCAACAATAGCAGAAGCTAAACCCTTAATTATCGCAGTAGCAATCTATTCAACAGCGTTTCTCACTCTTTCCCTTGTCACCATATTTCTTGAAAAAAAGAAATTTGCTCCATTCATGCAAATAAGAATGGATAAATTGAGTATTGCTTTAAAAAAGATTATATCCTCTGAATTTGGCTTTTTTGAAAATTCAAACTATATGGACTATATCAGGCAGGGACTTAATGCATTTTCATCTACAAATTCTGGACTAGAAGGAATATATCATGAGGTATTTTCAGTTGGAAAAAGTGTCGTCGCCTTTATCCTTCTTTCTATTATTTTGGGAAAAGTTAACAGTTTAATCCCAATCATTGGGGTCGTCACTATTATCGTAACGTCTCTGTCACAAAGGGCATCTTCTAAATACCATAGTGAGCTTATGCCAGAATATGGCGAGATTGATCGAAAACTTGGTTATGCAAATGACAAGGCGGGGGATTTCTCTTACGGTAAGGACATACGAGTATTTGATTTAAAGGACCGCTTTTCCAGACTAGTAGATGACGGAATCGATCGGTTGGACAAACTTCAAAAACGTCTACGTAAGAAAAAAATGATCACAAGTTTTCCAACGAGTTTAGGTTTTACTTTTTTATCGGTAGGCATCGTATACGTTCTAGGAGTTAATTTTCAAAATGACAGTATTTCAATTGCCAATTTGGTTATGATTTTGTCGATCATTGTCATTTACATAGCTCAAATTATCGAAATTGGCAGGGTCACCTTTTTTGTCATGGAGCAATCAATATATTTAGGTATTTCTTTCGATATTGAAGATAGCAAAACAGATATATCAGGTGGTTTAGATATAGATATTGAAATGATCAACCCTGAAATCATATTTGACAATGTATCTTTTAAATATCCGAATTCAGATACAAAGGTTTTAGAAAATTTAAGCCTAATAATAAATCCAGGTGAATCCGTCGCACTAGTTGGTATTAATGGAGCTGGTAAAACGACCCTTGTAAATTTAATAACTGGGCTTTATCAACCAACTGAAGGAAAGATTTATGTTGGGGAATATGATCTTAGTACTTTGTCTCAAAATACATTAAATGAGCTTATTGCTGTTGTTTTGCAAGAATTTGAGCCCTTGGCTTTAAGCGTTAAAGAAAATGTAGCTGCCACAACTGGCGCAATAAATGATCAGCTAGTTACAAGCTCTCTAGAAAAGGCTGGCATCCTGCCTAAAATAGAATCATATGATCATGGTATTGACTCGATGATGCTTCGTGTTGTTGAAGATGAAGGAGTTGTATTGTCAGGCGGAGAGAATCAGAAACTTTCCATTGCAAGAGCCTTATATAAAGAAAAGGCAAAGATTTTGATACTGGACGAACCAACATCTGCTCTTGACGCAATAGCTGAAGAGCAAATTTACCAAAATTTTGAAAGCATGATTGCAGGAAAAACAGGTATATTCATCTCTCATAGATTGGCATCAACACGATTTTGCGACAAAATTTTACTATTAAATGATGGGAAAATTGAACAAATTGGTAGCCATGCGGAACTTCTAAAAGAGGATGGGCATTATAAAAAAATGTATGAAACCCAAGCTTCATACTACAAGGGAGACAAAGATGGAAAAAATAATTAAAAATATCAGGGCTTTCATCAGTCTTTTTTCTATCATGTTAAAAGTTAGACCTTTGTTATTTGTTGTTTTGTTTTTTAATGCTTTAATTCAAACAGGGAATATATTAGTCAATATTTATATACCAAAATTAGCAATTGACTTCTTGATTAATAGAAATTTCGATAATTTTCTTAACTTTATTATTATTACTTTTGGCGTAAAGTTTTTTATACATTATCTAGGAGAAATATTCTCCCAAAAAGCGAATCATGAAATGTCTATAAGTTTGGAAAATGTAAACTTTGAGCTTTCTAAAAAGGCGATGTCTATGAAATATCAGTTTCTAGAAGACCCAGCTATATTAGAGCTAAAAGAAGCGAGTCTTTCTGTCTTAAAGCACGGTACCTTGTTTCAAATACTAACCTCAATTGGAGAAATGCTTTCTTCAGCATTTACCATTATTGGGATTGTTGTGATCCTGCTTAATTTTTCAGTCGTTTTATTTGTCATCGTGACATTACTTGCCATTGTGGGCTTTATCATCGACGGGCTTGTGACTCTTGAGACAAGAAAGTTCATGCAAAGATTGGTTCCTATTAACAGAAGATACAACTATTATTTCAGCACCTTATTCAAAAAGGAGGGGCAAAAAGATTACAGACTTTATGGGATTGGGCATAAGGTTATTGAGGAAATAAACAAATTTAATATAGAAATCTCTAAAGAAATTGATCAAGTTCAAAAGATTAACGCCAAAGGCAAATACCTACAGACAGCCTTTAATGTCTTAGCTACATTTATTTTATATACTTATGCTGGACTGCGCGTGCTGGGGCTACTTGGATCTGCCATTAGTATTGGTAATTTTTCTGTTTTAATAAATTCAAATGAATCTTATGCGAATGCGCTTAAACAATTTGGTCACGCAATATCCTATATAATCACTATGCTTCCNCTAATGGAGCCATTAATTGATTATTTGTCACTTGAAGAAATTGATAATCATTCCNTTGATTTAAGTAGAGAACCAGGAAAGCTAAGGACATTAGCCTTTGAAAATGTATCCTTTACTTATCCTAAAACAGATAGAAAAATTTTAGACAATTTAAGTTTTGAGCTAAATCAAGGAGAAATTCTTTCCATTGTTGGAAGAAATAATTCTGGAAAATCAACCATTGTAAAGCTAATTTGTCGATTGTTTGAACCAGATGAAGGTAAAATTACTTGGAATGGGGTGGATATTAGAGAGTTTTCTTATCAAAAACATTTAAAGGAGCTGTCTACTGTCTTCCAAGATTTTAAATTGCTACCTATTAGAATATGGGAAAATATTGCGACAGGCTATGCCGACCTAGAATTGGATGAGACTGAAAAGCTGCCCCAAGAATTGGAAGCAAAAATTTTAGAAGTTGTTGAAAAGGTAGATATGGATGAAAAAATTTCTAAACTTCCTGAGGGCATCTATACCTGGATGGATAAGAATCTAAATGAGGAAGGCGTTGAATTTTCAGGCGGGCAAAATCAAAAATTAGCTATTGGACGAGCAATTTTCCAAGATTCTTCTGTAGCAATTTTAGATGAACCTACAGCTGCATTAGACCCACTTGCAGAAGCAGAAACCTATGAGCATTTTGCTGATTTGGTAAAGGGAAAAACAGCTATCTTCATATCTCACAGGATGTCCGCCTCTAAATTTTCTGATCGAATTCTCATTTTAGAAGATGGAAAAATAAGCGGGAACGGAAGTCATGAGGATTTATTAAAAACAAATACACTTTACAAAAATCTTTTTGATGCACAGGCACAGTATTACTTGAATTAAGTATTTTCAATTCATGGATAATCCATATGTTTGCTGACTTTGCAATTATGACCATTTGGTATCTTGATTTATAAAATAGAAAAAATGATAACAATATCAGTTGCATCCAATTCGAATTTGTTGGATATTATTGGGAAAAGGATAGCTGAAAGGAGAATAAGATGTCTAAAGTTAAAAGAATCATTTTCGCTTTTATTTGTGCTTATCTTATGACAGGATTAGTTGCTGGAATGTTAGGTGTTTTATTTCAATATGGTTTTGCCCTACATGGTTTAGGCTTTGATTTAGTGAGTGGTTTATCTTTCTTTTTTTTATGGCTTATTGCTTTGGCCAGTATATGTTTTATCTGTTTTTAGTTTACTTAAATATGATAGAAGTAACTTATGGCTTGCAATCATTTTGATTGGGGTTTTTATTCTTTGTTTATTAATTTTTTCTCTGATCTTTTCGAGGAAAAGAAAAGAAAGAAAGTTAAATTAAAATATGGATTATTGTGATTTTAGATTATTTTTAAGCGAAATTACTCTAAACAGTAAGTGAGTTAAGAAAGATAAATTAGAATTTGTAAGGATGTTTATTATGGCAACATTTGATGATTTCATGAAACTGGATATAAGAGTCGGTACGATTACAGATGCACAAATATTAGAAAAGGCGAAAAAACCAGCATATAAACTTCAAGTCCATTTTGGTGAAGAAATCGGTCTAAAGAAGTCGTCTGCACAGATTACGGATTGCTACAAACCAGAGGAATTGATTGGTAAACAAGTACTAGCAGTTATCAACTTTCCGCCAAGGCAGATTGGCAATTTTATGTCTGAGGTGCTCGTGTTGGGAACTTATAGTAAGGGAGGAGTGGCACTAATCACTCCTGACAAGCCTGTAAAAAATGGAGATAAACTCGGTTAATAAATGGCAGCTTGTAGCACTAACAATCCACTTGACTGAGTGGAAAATTTGGTAACTGTAAGTATCTATTACACTATACGATTTTACAGGTAGGTCTCGTGTCATAATTATGACAACGGCAAATAGTAACGATGAACACTGGGTTTTAGACCCTCTACCATGAAAACAAAATAGGGAATGGTGTGTTTTTTAAAGTAATTATTTCATATGATTACTAAAAAACACAACAATCATCAAATAAGATGGGAGGTAAACATGTCAAAGATAAAAAAAGATATTATTCAAGCTAAAGGCTTTTCAATACAAATATATACTGAAGATTTTCAAAATGATTATATAAGTCTAACTGATATAGCCAAGTATAAGAACGATGAAGACCCAAGATTTGTTATTCAAAATTGGATGAGAAATAGAAACACCTTAGAATATATTGGTTTATGGGAATTTCTAAATAATCCAGATTTTAACCGTGTGCAATTCGATACGTTTAGAAATGAAGCTGGTTTAAACAGATTTACAATGACGCCTAAAAAGTGGATTGAATCTACAAATGCAATTGGTATTGTGTCAAAAGCTGGAAGATATGGTGGGACATATGCTCATAGTGATATTGCTATGGAATTTGCTTCTTGGATATCACCTGAATTTAAGCTATATATCATTCAAGATTATAAGCGAATTAAATTAGATGAAAACTCAAGGTTATCTCTTACTTGGAATCTTCATCGAGAAATTTCTAAAATCAACTATAGAATCCATACTGATGCTATTAAAATTATTTAATGAATGATTTGACCGATGAACAATTAGGATTTAAATATGCTAGTGAAGCTGATATGTTGAATGTCGCTCTGTTTAATAAAAGAGCAAAACAATGGCGAGAAGAAAATCCAGAGTTAAAGGGTAATATGAGGGATTATGCAAGCTTGGAAGAGTTGTTAGTGTTATCAAATATGGAAAGTTATAATGCCATTTTGATAGAAAAAGGAATAGAGCAAAAAGAGCGCATGATTGAGTTGAGGAATCTTGCAAGGAATCAACTTTATTCTTTGGAGCAACTTGAAAATAATTCGATTAAGAAACTAGAGTTAGAATAAATTTGGTAGACAGCAAAAGATATAAATCAATTAACTAAAAAATATGGCTCTGTTAACTAAAGATGAATAAAAAGAGAGCTGAATATGGACAAGGCTTGATTAAGGAACTATCAAAAGAACTTACAAAAGAGTTTGGTAAAGGATTTTCTAAATCAAACTTGTTCAACATGCGTAACTTCTTTTTAGCTCATCCAAAATTTCAGACAGTGTCTAGAAAATTATCCTGGTCACATTACTGCGAACTTTTAAGTATAAGTGATATGAGTAAAAGAACTTTCTATGAAACAGAAAATGTTAATTCTAATTTGGTTAATTATTATCTTAAAAAAGTTTTACAAATTGAACAGGCACCTGGGTCTCGTGTCATAATTATGACAACGGCAGATAGTAACGATGAACACTGGCTTTCAAGCCCTCTACTAGGAAAACAAAATAGGGATTGGTGTGCTTTTTAGAGTAATTATTAAATACTATTGACTTTAAAAGCATACAAGCAAAAGTAGTTCTATGAATTAATAAATAATAAGAGAGTTGAACTTTTATTAAACTAAATACACAAAAATTTGCACCAGAGAGATGAGTAAAATTATTTATCTCTCTTTTTATTTGGATAATATTAAATTTAGAGAAGAAAATATACTTTATACTTTCCCAATTATATATTGACCGATTCGGTTGATGGCATTATAATTATAATAAACCGATTTGGTTTAAGAAAAGAGGTAATTATGTACGAAAATTTTTGTAAGTTAAATGAAAATAAACAAAAACAAATACTTGATGGAGCTATGTTAGAATTTTCAAGATATGGATACAAAAAGGCTTCTGTAGCCCAAATAGCTAATTCAGCTGGAATTTCTAAGTCTATGATTTTTTATTATTTTGGCACAAAAGAAAAACTGTACAATTTGTTAGTCATTAAAACTTGTGATTATGCTTTAAAAAAGACAGAAGAGTTTGTCATGGAGATAAATGATTTAGATTATATAGAAAGCTATTATTTGGCCTCCAAGTTTAAATTAAAACTTTTTGAGGAAGAAAATGCCATGATGAGATTCTCTGGATCCATATTATTATTTCAAGAGGAATTGGAGCTATCTCAAGAAGCAAGAGAAAAGCTTAATGAACTAATAAATATGAGAGAGAATTATGGAAAGATTATGCACAGAGAAAGAGAAAATACAAAACTTAGAAAAGATATACCGAAAGAAGAAATATTAAAATATATACAATGGATTATGGATGGCTTTGCTAGAGATATAATCTTGAAAGTCCAAATGGAAAATTTTGCCGATGTGAATTTCGATGAAGACTGGGGAAACTTCGATAAATTAGTGAAAAACCTGGAAGAAATTTTTTATAGAGGAGAAAATGAAGATGAATAATAACATATTGGAATTAAAAGATGTAAAAAAAGCTTATGGAAATTTTGATGCATTAAAGGGAATAGATCTTTCTTTAAAGTCTGGAGAAATCTTAGGGTTTATCGGACCAAATGGTGCAGGAAAGACAACAACGATAAGAATTATTTTAGGGTTAATAAAGGGAAGTGGGGCTTGCAAAGTTTTTGGCTTAGATTGTTGGAATGACTCGGTAGAAATTCACAAAAACTTAGCTTATGTACCAGGAGATGTTAATCTTTGGCCAAATTTAACAGGCGGTGAAGTTATAGACTTCTTTTTAAAATTACAAGGCAAGGAAAACATATCTTTGAAAAACGAGCTGATTGAGAAGTTCAATTTAGATACAAATAAAAAGTGTAAGACATATTCAAAGGGGAACAGGCAGAAGGTTGCATTGATATCGGCTATAGCATCAGATGTAGATTTATATATTTTTGATGAACCAACTTCTGGACTAGATCCTTTGATGGAAAATCTGTTTCAAGAAGAAGTGAAAAGATTAAAGGAAAGTGGGAAAACCATCTTGCTTTCATCTCATATTCTTTCAGAAGTAGAAAAACTATGCGATACCATAAATATTATTAAAGATGGAAAAATTATCGAAAAAGGAAAGCTTTCAGATATGAGACATTTGACTATGTCAAATATTAGCGTTTCGACTAAAAATAAGATAATAGGGCTAGAGAATTTAGAATATGTAAAAGATTTATCCTTTGAAAATGAATATGCAAACTTTAAGGTAGAAAACGATAGAATTGACGAACTTATAAAATTTTTAAGCACTTATGAGATTAAATCTCTAGAGTCGAGACAGGCTACACTAGAAGAATTGTTTATGAGCCATTATGAGAGGTGAAATAATATGTTTAAACCATTTTATAATACGTTTTCACTTTTAAGATTGAAATTAAAAAATGAAAGGATAAAGATAATAGCATATATTGTGTTAATATCTGGATTCTTAATAGCTATGGTTCCAATTTTTGACCAAATTCTTAAAGAGACGATAAATCAGAAAGTTCTAGTAGAGACTATGAATAATCCAGCTATGATTTCTATGATTGGTCCAGTATATGTGAAAGACTATTACACCACAGGCTCTATGTATGCAAATTATATGACTGTATTTGTGAGTATTATGTTTGCTGCTTGGAATATATTATTTGTAACTAAGCAGACAAGATATGAAGAAGAAATGGGGATTTCAGAACTGGTAAAATCTCAACCAGTAGGAAAATACTCAGATTTAACTAGCACATTAATAAGCTCTTTCATGGTTAATGTTATTGTTTTAATATTATTGATAATAGGGTTTATTATTACTATGCCAGATGAAAAAATCTTAAGCATTATCAATTTTTCTAGCTCAACAGTGGGATTTGGTTTTTTGTTTTCTGCCATAACATTATTATTTGCACAAATCAGTAGCAGTTCTAGGGTTACAAACACACTATCCTTTTTAAGCTTATCTATCTTCTATATTATGAGAGCCATTGGAGATGTATCTGTAGAAGCTTTATCCCTATTATCTCCACTTGGACTTATATACAGGACAGAAAGTTTTATAAAGGATTACAACTGGCCTATTATAGTATTATTTTTTGAGATAATAATCTTTCTTATTTTATCAACTATTTTGGCAAAAGATAGAGATTTGAACAGTGGGAAAATTAAAGAAGCTAAAGGCAGAAATAGACTCAGCTCTTTAATAAAAGGAATCAACAGCTTTAATTTTAAACTGCAAAAGAGTCAGATAATAATTTGGACTTTAGTCATAATTATATTTTCTGCTATGTATGGTTCTATTTTAGGCGACTTAGAGGGATATATTGAATCTTCAGACTTAATTAGGCAAATGCTTACAGTAAACGAAGGTTTTTCTCTAACTGATCAGTTTATTGGTTTATTAATGCTTATAATGTCAATAATAACAGCTATTCCAGTCTTAATCTTTTTTAACAATATAAGATTNGAAGAAAATAAAGGTCATAGCGAAGTAGTCTTAACAAAGCCAGCATCTAGATTTAGATATTTACTTTCTTTTATAATTCTTTCTACAATAATAGCTTTAATTTATCAGATTCTTATGGCAATTACTACTTATTCAGTAGGAAGACAATTTCTAGATGAAATCCCTAGTTTAAAAGTTTTTATAATTAGTGCTTTAAATTATATTCCCGCTATCTTGTTAACTTTGTCCTTTGGAGTCTTGATTATTGGAATAGCTCCTAAATTCTACTGGTTTTCTTATCTATATTTAGGATATTCATTTTTTATCGTTTATATAGGGAGAATATTAGACCTTCCAGAAACTTTAGAAAAACTTAGTCCTTTTGGTATACTTCCAAATTATCCTTTAGAGGACTTAAGTATTAAAAGCATTGTAATACTTGTAATTTTATCAGTAGTTTTTATCCTTTCAGGTATTAAGGGATATAAAAATAGAGATTTATTGTAAAGTTAAAATAATTACCAGATGGGTTAAATCAAAATAAAGAAATCGGTAAACGTTTATTTTATAAATTAGGATTTGCCTTGTGGGTCTCGTGTCATAATTGTGACAACGGCAGATAGTAACGATGAACACTGGGTTTCAAGCCCTCTACTAGAGAAACAAAATATAGATTATTGCACTTGTGAAAGGTGATTATTGAATGTGAATGAAGAATAACAGAACAAATTTATTGACTAGTTCAAAAACAACCTCATGGTTATTAGGTAAGGAGATAGTTTAGAACTAGTCTTTTTTTTATTTGCTAAATGTCGGCATAACGTCGGTTTAAGAACCTTGGTATCGGTATATGATATGATGTTGATGGAGGTGGTTGCCATGAAAAAATACGTTGAGTCAGAATCAGTGGAACTAAAAGAAAAATATACAGATAGTATAGTTAGAGAATTTGTATCTTTCTTAAATGGTAATGGCGGAACAGTTTATATTGGGATAAAAGACAACGGCGATGTTGTAGGTGTAGAAAAGGTAGATGAAGTTCTACGAAAAATTTCAGATGTTATTACCACTCAAATAGAACCGAATCCACAAGATGAAATCAGTACAGAGCTGAAATTTGACGAAGGCAAGACTATCATTGTTATAAATATAAATAAAGGCATAAAGCATATTTATTGCCAGAAGAAATATGGTTTTTCTTCTAATGGATGTACCATAAGAATAGGTGCTACCAATAAAGAAATGACTCCAGATCAAATTAGGATTAGGTATGAGCGAAAATTTACAGATGCAGAATATATGCTCCAAAAAAGGTCCAGTTTATCAGAATTGACGTTTCGTGAACTTAAAATCTACTATTCCGAGAGAGGATTTCATATTAGCGACAACTCCTTCGAATCAAATCTGAATCTTAGAAACGATTATGGTGAGTACAATTTATTAGCGGAGCTTTTAGCGGATATAAATAATATCCCTTTTATTTTTGTTAAGTTTAAAGGGAAGAACAAAGCTTCAATTTCAGAAAGAAGTGATTATGGGTATGGCTGCTTGATAACTACTTATATGAAGATCAAAAATAGGCTACAAGCTGAAAACATCAATATTTCAGATACTACTGTTCGCCCAAGAGAAGATATCTATTTATTTGATTATGATGCTGTCAATGAAGCAGTATTAAATGCACTAGTTCATAATGATTGGACCCTGACGGAGCCACAGATATCTATGTTTGAAGATAGACTTGAAATACTATCACATGGAGGTCTTCCTACAGGGATGACCGAAGCTCAATTTTTTGAAGGCATAAGTAAACCAAGAAATACGACTCTAATGAGAATCTTTTTAAGTATTGGACTAACTGAGCATACAGGGCATGGAGTACCAACAATTATTAATAGATATGGTAAAGAAGTATTTGAAATTAGAGATAACTATATTCGCTGTACAATTCCTTTTGAAGAAAAAGTACTAAATAACATTCTGAAAAGTGATGTCGGTATGAATGTCGGTATGAATGTCGGTTTAAATAGTACAGAGAAAAAAGTAATCAAGCTTTTGATAGAAAATGGAAACTATACAGCTGAAGATCTTTCTGAAAAGATAGGTGTAACTCCAAGAACAATTGAGAGAGCATTTAAAAGTCTTCAAGACAAGAAAATTCTATCTCGCATTGGATCTAAGCGCGATGGTACATGGATAATTATTAAATGAGTTTAATTGAAAACTAAGCCATAATTATTAGTGTAAAAAATTTTTATAAATTGAACGAGCATCTGGGGTCTCGTGTCATAATTATGACAACGGCAGATAGTAACGATAAACACTGGGTTTTAAGCTCTCTACAGGAAAATTAAATATATAAAATAGAGGAAAAATATGAAATTTACTGTTAAAAAAATAATAGATAAAGAAGAAAAGAAAAAGATTTCTAAGGAAGTGCTTTTTGATCTTCCAGAATGGTTTGGGATGCCAGAAAGCACACAAGAATATATCACTGATTCACAAGACAAACCATTCTTGGCTTCTTTTTATCAAGATGAGATTGTGGGATTTATAGTTTTAAATACTACAAGTCCAGACTGTGCTGATATATTTGTAATGGGAATAAAAAAGAAGTTTCATCGACAAGGTGCAGCAACACAACTAAACGAAGAGTATGAAAAACTGGCTAAGGAGTTGGGATATACATATTCTCAGGTAAAAACAGTTCAATCTGGCCACTATAAAGAATATGATATTACTAATAATTTTTACACCTCAGTAGGCTATAAGGAATTAGAAGTATTTCCAACCTTATGGGATGAATGGAATCCTTGCCAAATTTACATTAAGTATTTAGGAGATTAATCATAGAAATAATAACAAGCCTCCAGACGTTACATGGATATTGTTTCTATAAGTATGGATTTTACTATATGATTTAACTTGTGGGTCTCGTGTCATAATTGTGACAACGGCAAATAGTAACGATGAACACTGGGTTTCAGACCCTCTACTAGGAAAACAAAATGGGGATTGGTGTGCTTTTTAGGGTGATTATTGGACATAATTGCTCTAAAAAGCACATCAGTCAAAAATAATATGGAGGGATTTAGATGAGAATAATCTTAAGAATCTTGCTCTTTCCTACAACATTACTCTTAACAATTTTAATTTTTTTCCTAGCTTTTTTAGTGGATGTAGGGAGATGGATATTAAATATTGTTTCGGGCTTGATTGTGATTGGAGCAATCGCTTCCTTTCTCAATGGTGAAACGAGTTTAGTAGTAACAGCATTAGTTCTAGCATTTTTGTTTAGTCCTTATGGGCTACCCTTAATTGCAGAGCAATTAATTTTGGGAATGAGCAGGGTTACAGGAATGATAAAAAGTATTTAAGTAAAAATAAAATATCGAGGATTAAGACGATGGAATTAAAAACTCTGTCGTCTTTTTTATTGCCCAGAAAGGAGGTTTGATTTGGGATTTGACTATTTTTATACGAAAGATTCGGAAAGGTTTCAGTTCTTCATGTTGCCGAAGATTTTAGTTACAGGAGAACAATTTAAGACCATATCTTCTGATGCAAAAATTCTATATGCCTGTTTGTTTAATCGCATAAGCTTATCGGAGAAAAACGATTGGCGAGATAAAGAAGGTCGCATTTATATCATCTTCACTATCGAAGAAATTATGCAAACCATTAACAGGTCAAGACCAACAGCAGTAAAAGCTCTCAATGAATTAGATGAAAGCACTGGCGGCATCGGTCTGATTGAAAGAAAGAGATTAGGTTTTGGAAAACCGAATATTATCTACGTCAAAGACTTTGCCAGCTACAAGGAAGAAAAGTTAGAAAATCAAACTACTAGAAGTAAAGAAAGTGAACTTCAAGAAGTAAAGAATTTTAACTCCAGTAGTAAAGATAATTTACTTCAAGAAGTTAATAAAGTTGACCCTACTAATACTAATTATATCAATACTGAGTATATCAAGACTGATTTTAGCCAAGGGCAAAAAGGTCTTGGAACTTTTCAAAATGTTTTTTTATCTGAGAGTGAACTAAACAACCTAGAAAAAATACTTTCTTATCAGCTTGAAAACTACATTGAAAGATTATCTACCTACATCAAAAGTACAGGAAGGAATTACCCAGATCATGAAGCAACTATTTTAAGTTGGTTCTACAAAGAAACAGGCAAAAATAATATCGGTAACAAAAATTCAAAAAGCAATATTCCTAGTTGGGAGGACTATGGAGAAGGAGATTTTTTATGAGAGAGACAATTTTACTTGATGGAATAGAATATCCATTTAATCCAGAAAAAGAGGATTTCATTGATGGCCATGTTTACTGTAAAAAATGTGGTGAACAATTAGATGTTGAGCCGATTAGCCTATTTGGTGAACGGCATATCTTCACAAAGGCTTGTCTGTGTGAAAGGAAGAAGCAAGAGGACATAAAAAGACAGCAAAAGTTGCAAAACATACAGATGTTGAAACAAGCATGTTTTAAGTCGCCAATCCAGTGGCAATGGTACTACGTCAAAAAATCGGAGAAGTTAAACTCGTGGATTAACAAGCAATATTGTGATTCACTTGCTTAACTTCTATATGTTTAATTTTGTCCTCCAAT